>ERZ1036402.138-NODE-138-length-66639-cov-5.111784_pt1 | contig 66639 bp, 65 predicted proteins | sample MGYA00514216_ERZ1036402 | MGnify/ENA primary metagenome ERZ1036402 (study PRJEB33795, sample SAMN09464942) | human gut metagenome | host: Homo sapiens | place: USA: Stanford, California | collected 2016-11 | study: EMG produced TPA metagenomics assembly of the...
CTTTTATATCCCCAATGTCCACTTTTTCTTCGTTCAAAAATCCACTTATATGAAGATTTCGATTATGAAGCTCATTTTTCTCGTTCAAAAGCAGATTTCTGAGAAATGCTTCCAGATACTCTGTTGTTTCGTGAATACCTTTTTGCAAATTCGTATAGTTTGCACGGACAAGTGCATTTCTGAAATACCACGCATTTTCTGCAAAAATATCATTGGTTGCAGAAAACCCAAGCGTCCTTAAATATTTGATGAAGAACACTGCCGTTGTTCTCGTATTGCCTTCCCCGAAAATATGGATTTGCCATAACCTTGAAACAAATACCGCAAGATGATGGATAATCTCATCCATTGAAAGTCCTTTGTAGCTAAAATCTTTCTCCTGCGAAAAATCGTATTCAAGTGTAGCTCTCAGTTCGGACGCACTACCGTACATAACGGTTGCTCCATCAAGCACCCATTCTTTCTTTGTGATGTTGTAATCTCGAATCTTTCCGGCGTGTTTATAAATCCCCTGAAAGAGTTTGCGGTGGATAGAGATATACTCATTCGGAGAAAATGAGAACGCTGTTTCAGAAAGAATTTCAGCAATACGGGAAGAAACCTTATCAGCTTCTTCAGTACGCTCGTCATCAGACAAATGGACAGGTCTTTCCTCATAGTAGCTGTCGATAAGGCTCTGTGCTTCCTTCATCGTGATTTTGCCTTCAATATTCTGAATGGCAGTATCAATCAAATATTTAGATGGTTTGAGTCCGTCCACCGCCTGAAGTCCGATTGCTGTACTCCAAGCATACCCCTTATGAGCTTTATCCGGTTCAGACTCCCTCAAATATTCCTTAAACGGGTCTTTTTCCATATCCACTACCTCGCTTCATAGTCTTATAATTTAATCTTACCTAATTTGTGCAGACCGTCTGCACAAAATCAAATCTGCACTATTCACTTTCCTGCATATCCTCATCGGCTTGTACAATCATCTGTCTGTACTGTTCTTTTACACTTTCCGGTGCAAGTATCTGTACCTTGCCATTAAAGCCAAACACCCACCCGAAGAAAGTTGGACTGGCTGATACTTCGGTCTGTACCCTGAAAGAAGTCATATCATACGCAAGGGTTGTCACATCTTCTCCGAAACGGTCAACCATTGTTTTCATCAATCTGTTATCACATCGTAAATCCACAAGGACTTTTTCGCCTGAAAATATAAAGAAAACTTCCTTTGTGTAATTCTCAATATCAAAATCATCAGGCATAGGAATAATGTCCTTATCCAGTATCTCGGGTTTTGAAGCAATACGGTCTACTCTGAAATTGATAACCTTACTTTTCTTCTCGGAATATCCGATAACATAATAATAGTCCCCATACCAGAGGAGTTTATACGGACTAAACTTATACACCTCGCCCTTATTCTTCAGAACCTTTTTCTTTAATCCGGTATAATCGTAATACTGGAAAGAAATCTGTTTACCTGCGTTGATGGCATCGTTTATAGCATCAATAATATAATATATCTGCTCATTATCCGGCTTAATGCGATTGACCACATAGTTATTACGCTTCAGCTTTGCCACCTGCCCCGGACTGGTCATCATATGTATCTTCTCAATCAAAGTTTCACTTTTCTTCTTTGTAATAAACTTCGATGACTCTACTGCATCAATCAGCAGTTTTAGTTCCGGCAGTTCAAACTTGCGACTGGCTACAAAGTATTTGCTCTGAGTAGAGTGGATAGTAACAATATCCATTCCAAACTCCTGAAGTGCTGCAATGTCTTTTGTGACCGTCGTTCTATGTGCAGATATTCCGTATTCATCATTCAATATATTGATTAGCTGTGTTGTGGAAAGAGAATTTTCTTCATCGGTTCTTTCCAGTAAAATCTTTTGTAAATATAAAATCCTTGGCTTTGTTTCCATAGCCTGCCCTTTCCAAATTTCTAATATGTATTGCAACTCTCCTTAGCAACCATAGTTTCTCATAACCTAATTGTTTATTCGGGAATATCATTTTACAGTTTAATATCCTCTAATTGCTCTTACAATAGAGTCCGTATTCCATTTTACAATATCATTTGCAGCTCTTTTTACAACCAGTGATGTTCTTTCAGAAGCCCACGGCTCAATTGCAATGATTTTCTTTCCCATCTCTTGTGCCAGTTGAATCTCAATATTTATCCATTTGCTATAAGTTGAATAAACGCCTGCAAGAATCAAAACACAACTTGCGTGCTGCATTTGATTTCGAATAGCCGCCTTTAATTGATAATCATACGGTGCATTATGTATCGGGTCATCTTTAGGAACTGAATAATTCTTATAGCTGAAATAAGCTTTTGAATCAAGTAGTCTAATCAAATCATTATATGTATTTGAATAATTCCAAGAGTGACTGATAAATAAATGGTATGTCATATAATCTCTCCTTTTCAACAAAATTTCATAATAATAATAGTAACAACAGCAACTCCATATAAAATGATAAACATTATCGGAAGGGTTTTCTCCAACTTAGTACCATCTGTATATTTTTTATTGTTTTTCAGTTTTTCCCACTCATCATTAAATGGCGTTACTGGAAGTTTCTTTTCGATAGTATTTATTACATTAAATTTCTCTGCATTAAGCAGCTTATAGTTTCTAATAAACAATAACCAAATAGCACAAACAACAATCCCTGCCACAAGGATAAACAAAGATTTTATATTCCACGTTATTGAAACGGCTGCAATTATCGCTAAATTCAAGGTAATAAAAATATTATTCATCGCATCTCTACGTTGACTAACTGAATTTGCCATTTCAACACAAGTTTGCCATTGTGCTAATATAATTTCTGTTTTATCTTCTGCCACTTTCAATAAAACACCCTTTCTTTTTATTCCACACCCAACGCCTTATATACTGCATCTTCCGCACTGGAATAGAAAATCAAATTAAAACAACCAATTAAATCCGATGGAACTGCTCCAATGTCTGCTGCGGATACGATAGGAAGCAAAACTTTCTTTGCCCCGCTGTCCAAACATACCTGCAAGCTGTTTGCAAGCTCATCTACTTTGATAAGTGTTCCTGCGATACTGATTTCTCCAAGAACTGCAAGACTGCTTGCAACGGGTTTTCCCAGTGCTACTGACGACAATGCAATCAAGGTCGGCAATGCCAATTTGTCTGTCATACCAATGCCCTGCAAGTCTTGGTAATTAATGATATAATCCTTTGTCGTCGTACTTATAGAGCCACTGATACGGTTAGAATTGGCTTTCAGGAAATTAAATGCTGTATTCGTTGCTTCTTTGCATTTTCCATCAGAACCAAGACCAGAACGCTCAAATTTTCCATTACCCGGCATCATCTGAGATTCCAAACGGAATACACCAAGCATACCTGTTTTACCTTGAGCCACGGTATAGACTTGTCCCGGATTGCACATTCCTTCCGGAATCAGCTTTCCGCCGCCCTGCTCTGGTACGGACACATAGAATTCCTCAAATGTTTCATTATCAATGTATGAGAAATTAACATCGTAGAACTCCATACCACCAAGTTTCTTTAACTGCTCTTTTACTCTACGACGCATCTCAAGAGAAATCTTTAAAACTTCTTCCAGTTCTTCTTTTGTATATTCTCCATCAGGATAAAGCAGCTTGATGAATCCACCGACCATCTTTCTGACTGCAATCGTATCACGCTGATTTAAGTTCTTTCCAAGGCGGAAATATTTATCCAAGGCATCGCCATACTGTTCTTTACGAAGTTCTCTAATAAACTCTGCAAGATAATCACTGATAAATCCATAATCATTTGTAAAATGCTGCGGTCTAAACTTCGGAATTTCCCACCCCGGAATATAGCAGTGCATACGGTCAAGGAATGCTGTATCTGTTCCCATTTCCGGTGGGAACGGAGCAAACAGACTTGATGTTTTCAACAGCACATCAACACTCTGGTTGATATTACCCACAAACACCATAGATGCTGACGCAGATTTTTCTTCTTTTCCACGAGCAAAAGAACCGGAAGCCATATAATCTTTCATTATCTGGATACCGTCTTTATCTTTGAAATTGATACCTGCAACCTCATCAAAAGCGACACAATCCCACAAACCGACAAGACCAACTGTCTTTCTTGCCATATTGTAGAACAAATTGGCAACCGTCGTCTGACCACCTGAAACAAGTATACTGTTTGGTGAAATTTCTTTATACAAATGAGATTTACCTGTACTTCTCGGTCCGAGTTCACACAAGTTAAAATTATTTTCCACAAGCGGTAACATACGGGCAAGAAGCAGCCACTTTTCTCTTTCGGTCAGTGTATCCGGTTCCATGCCGATAGAACGAAGCATTACGCTTATCCATTCATCTTTTGTAAATGCTTTTCTTCCTTGTTTCAGTTCATTGATGTCAACATGTGGCATCTGAATCGGTGTCAATTTACGGATATGGATAGGAGAAGCATTCTTATCTTCCTCTATGTATTCATATTCAAGCTGAACAATACACCAGATACCACCACAAAGCAGGCGGTCAAATTTACTCGGATAATCTTCGCCAATCGGAATTGCTTTAATTCCAAGGTTAGAAAACTCTGCTTCATAAGTATCTTTTTTAATATTCAGATTAACCGTAATCTTATCAATGACTGTATGACTTCCCCTCTGACGGAGCAATGAAAGGATTTTCTGTGCTTCGTCTGGTCGTACATAATTGTCTGCCAGTATTCTTTTTACATTCGCCACACCTTCCTCGATGATAGACGGGTCATCAGAACTGCAATACTGTCCAAGTAAAAATTCAAGCACATAAACCGGAACATTCGCTCCCTCTTTGATGGATTTCGTCAAATCCTTACGGACAATCTTTCCATCAAAATAAGTACGGAGTTTTCTGTTTATATCACTCATCTCAGAAAAATTGGTAGTTTCTTCAAAGCTAAATGATGTGCTATTCTCTGTTACAATTTTTTCCTCTGTTTCTACTTCTTCTATGCTTCCTTCATCATCTGCAAAATCGGCATAGCCCTGAGCTATATCTTTTTCAATGTTATCCATTATAATCTAATCCTCCTCATCGCACTTATCGGCAAGCTGCTCGATGATATGCAACATATATTCTTTCGCTATGCTGTCTTTTCCTAAGAAGTTATACTTTTCATCAAGATAATTCTCAATCTGAATCAAGATAGAAAAAATATTATTGACAATTCCAATCGGTTCATCAGTTGCGTCCGTTCCATAGAGCTGTCCACCCATTGTAAAAATCACGAGCCAAAATGAGCCCAATGGATTACCTGACGAAAACATTGTTTTATAAAACTGCCCCATCTCCGTATTGTTAGCAATCTCTCTTACATATTGTTCCGGTGTTACACCAGTATGTATGCCTGAAAGTCTGACGGCATCATTCATCATTCTCAGTTTCACGGACTTTGGCTGTTTCGTCATCATTACAACATCGCAGATACAATTCAAAATCTGAAGTTCCAAATACGGAAGCAATTCTTCTTTTGAAATGTCGTTTGTAATGTTTGACCTGTCAATCAAATCCTCATAGAAAAACTTCATTTCTTCCAAACGGTCTTCTATCGGTATCACACCAAGCCAATCCACTTCCTTAATAGAAATCTCACGCACTTGGTTAATCTGATAATTTACGCTGTCAATAAAGTTCTGACATATTGCATTGGAAATGTTACTGTCAGGATTTCCAAGAATCGAAAACCGCATAATGATTGACGTCGTATAATCAATCATATCCTGCAAATCTTTCTGCGTTCCGGACTTGTATAATGCCCGGAAGAAGTTGACCCAAAAGCCACCTGCATAACTCTTACTTATGGATATGACATTTCGGAAATTGCCAACCTCTCCTCCGGTTCTCGCTGCACTTAAATATGCACTCTCCGAAAATGGAAAGCTCATATTATTGAAGTAAATCCTAATGATTTTACTCTGCTCTTTTGTCACTCTGCCCTGTCTTTCAATGACAAGAGCAAACGCATATAACGCAAGGTAGGTACTGCCTGAAGCTATCTCGTTCGGAATATATCGGCGTGACGCCTTTGTTACAACTTTTGATACAATATTGAATGCCCGTTCGCTATCACTGGCTATCTTTTCATAACATTCCTGATAAAACTTCTGTGTTTTAATCAGTCTTTTCTCTTTCTCTCTGCTCATATCCCGAACAGTCATTGCAACTGCAAAGGCTAAGGCATCAGAAAAGCCCCATCTTCCCATAAGGCGATACCCCCTTTTCAGATATTACCCGAAGAATCCAAAATCATCGGCAAATGCAATATCCATAATAATCTCGTGACGAAGAACTTCTATATCATTCTTATCGTCATAAGCAACCAAGTAGTATTTCTGTGATTTATCGTATTTCTTGTTCTTAAAGTTAAAGCGGAGTCTGAACATACGCTTCGTCGTATCTTTATCTTTCTTATCTGCAATAACAATATTCTCATTAGAAATCTTCTCGTTACTATCAGAAATGAAATATACTCGGTAACTTGTTTCTTTCACAACATCACTTACCGGCTCTGTCTGAACAAAATCCAGTGTCGTGATAAGATTTGTAATCTTTGAAGTCAGGCTTACAAGAGCAATCTCTGCAAGACTTGTTTCCTTTTTGCCCTTATCCACTTTCACATCAATCATCGGTACAAGTATTTCCTGCGGAGAGCAGCCGCCATGAACATAGTTCTGTCCTGCTCCTGCCACCTTGAAAATATCCGACGCAAGCGGAAACGATACGATACGCTCATCAGCATTGCCAAGTACCTTGCCAACCGTTGTATGGCAAACACCGTCTGCATTGATTTCTTCAGCAGATATGGAATAACGCTGTCCAACACTGTTTGACTTTGAAGCGGCTCCGGCAATCTTATCTGTTGCCTGAATTTTATCTCTCTTATAAATAAATCCGTGGTCTGCCGTCACAATAAAATGATAGGTATTTGCCTGCGATGCAATCCTCTTTATCAAAGTATAAATTTCTTCGATTGCTTCTTCACAAGCGGTAAACACTTCATTTTCAGAAGCCGCTTTATCTCCACGGGCATCTATCTGATTATGATAAATATACACAACGTCCTGTCCGGTAAAGATAGAACGAAGGTCTGCCTGCTTCATTGTTTTCATTGAATCGAATTGAACGCACTTACTGCTTATTTTATACTCTTTCAGAATAGCTTCCCTCTGCTCCGTGGAACTGCACGCTTTTCCGTCTACCAGTACATCATAAGACGGACTGTACTCAATCGTCTTATGCGGAAGCAGGGAAGCCATACCTAACGGTGTACAAGATGGAAGAACGCCTTGCATTGCTCCGATAGAAGCATTGCACTTCTCATCTGCCTGCATTTTTTCAAACAACGTATGTGCAACCTCATAGCGGAGTGCATCGGATATAATAACTACTACTCTATCCTTTGAGTAATTGATATGTCTTGCAAAGAAATCTCTCTGCAATGTAAGTCCTGTTTCTCCATCTGTGTCTGCAAGTTCATTGTTCCAGTTCACTGTAATCCGGTTCAGATACTCATTGGTATAAATATTCTCAACCAGTTCCCTGATTTTTTCAAACTGTGTGGTATCTTCCAATTTATCAAAGTAAAAATAGAAGTATCTATAATAACGGTCAATCTTATACGTTGACTCCGTATATTCCTTAACCAAGTTTTTGATACCGCTGACTGGCTGATACTTACCTTCGGCAACCATATCAAAGGCATTTTGAAGAATGAAATACTCGCTGCGGAAGTTCTTTCCAAAATGTTGCTTCCTGCGTTCTACACAAAGCTCCGGAATCGTCTTTCCATTCAGCTTTGCTCCTATATCCTCATTCTCAAGTCTGCCGATAATCCAACTAATCAGAAGCTCATCAACACCTGCAAAGATATTGCAATCTACAAGTGTTTCCACTTCCATCTTCTCAAGATAATTCTTACCGTTGATTGCATTATAGATAATCTCCGAAATCTCATCAAAACGAGTACCATACAGATAGCTGTTCATCAGGTTATCCATAAATGCAATGATATTACCGGATTTATAAGAAATAAATGGTTTCCAAGCCTGCGGCATATCCGTATGAATACTCTTAGCCGCATAAGTAACAAACATCGTAATGACCAATTTTTCAAGTGTTGGCTTCGGGTCATTATATCCAAATGCCACATCTGCCTGCTGCCAGAATGCAGAAAGCAAATCATACTTTTCAAACTCTGTCAGATATTTGTTATCTTGCAAGCCATCGTCTGTCAAAATTGAACGCAACACTTCTTCAAAAGAAGCAGTCTTATCTTTGCAAAGCACGCTCATCAGAGCAACTTCTATCGTACTTCTGTTGAAATTCTCTATTTCCAAATCATAGAATTTCTGCGTTCTGTCTTTATTCGCAAAGAATTTAATATAATGCTGAATAACAGGCTTGTACCGTTCATCAATACCTAAGTCAAGCGTAAGCAAAGAAGCACGGTCAGCGAAAAATTCTTTGGAATATCGAATTGTATCTGCAAGATGGTTGTCCCTTATGCTCGGTTTTGCAAAAGGAGCATACACTAGATAATTGGTTGTCGTATCCTCTCGTTCCAAGAAGTATTTGATATAGAACTGGTTGTCCGGCTCAAGATGCAGAACCTTTGCATTTTCCAGTTCTATGCTGTCAATATCCTCCTGAAACTCCGCATTGGCATCATACCAAAACACAAGTTTACGGACATCACTTGCAAACTCACTATTTAATTTGTCTGTAATCTGTTTTAAGTTTAGTTCTGCCATAATCCACCGTTTCCGCCAATGTTCATTATCATTAGCTACTAAATTTCTGTAACATTAAGGTAACGATACAAAGAATACAATTCATCAATCAATGTATCGTACATCTTTTTATATTCTGTAAAATCTGAAAGACCAAAAGCCGAAACTATATTTGCTTCGTACTCATCTATTTCTTTTTGTGGTATTAAATGTGCAAAACATACTCTCAAATCATTTAAATAAAATAATGGTGCGACAATTTTTCTTGCTGCATCTTCTCCAGATTTTTCAGCTATAATAGTTTGTAATAGTTTTCTTGTTTTTAAGTCCTTAATATTTTTCGGAACAGGGGCAACTATTTTCATACATAGTTTTCGCAATTCCTCACAATCAATTCCCTCATTAAGCACACCATCAAGTGTGATAATATTCTCCTTGACCTCTCTTTTGGAATAATTTATCGGCTTCTGTAAGTCATCACCTTTTTTCTCAACTTCTTCTTCAAGATGAAACAACTCTACATCATATTTTTCTTTCATCTTTTTGAAAAAAGCATTTCTTAACGAGATTATTCTTTTTTCCATTATCGGCTCACTAAAAATACAATTCATTTGCCCACGAAACAACTCGGTATCTACGATGCAATGGTCAGATTTTTCATTATATGATTTCAGCCAATATATTGCAGGGTCATCTGGTTCAATTTGGTCTAAATCTCCTAAAAACAGAATAACTTTATCGTTCTTATTTATACCAAAAACAATTTTCCATTCATATTGCCAACCATCTGTTCCTCTCTTTGCGATTGCACCATAACTTTCCGAAAAAAAGTCTAATTCATAGTCATCATCAGTGAAAAAATTGTTCAAAACATTTCTTTTAAAGAATACTGGACACGAAAACCCTTTTGGATGTGTCGGGTCTAAATCCACGCCTATTCCCGGAATACACATATCTCTTGAGTCATAAATAAAATCTGCCTTTTCTGCATATTCATAGCGAATGTTTGCTTTCATTGTTAATTTGCAAAGTGAATGACCGTTTTTTACCATTTCAAAATATGTAGTGTATATTTCCTGTGGAATATCTGGACATAAATGTTTCTTTCCACATTTTTCACAAACCATAACTGGACATTCATTTATTTGAATTTCATACTCGCCAATGCTGACATTTATATTTTCTAAATGCATCTCAAAATATGCACCGCAAGAACACTGCGTATTATACAAACCATAATTGATATTATAAGTATCCTCAAATTCTTCAATATTTGAATATGTAATTTTCATGCAACATCTTACCCTTTTGTATATTTTTTATTCAGATGCAAGAAAGTTTTTAAGTGATACCTTATCTTTTACTTTCCATGCAACCAATCCATTTGTACCAATGGCGTCTGCGTTCCAACGATGCATATAAACAAGAGCCTTAAATCCATTCTGCTTACCACTATCAAAAAGCCAGTAAATCGGACGCTTCTGATAGGTCTTAATATGGTCTTTGATGAAATCAGTCAGAAAATAATTTCTGATTACTTCACGACTTGTCTTACCTTTATTACCGAGAGCATTGGCAATAAAATCAAGATTTTCTTCAAGAGTATCTTCTCCATAAACCTTTTTCAACCAAGCACAAAACAGACCGACAATATCATCTTCAAAATATTCCTCATCTGTAATTGGAATACAATTATCCCCGTCAGGAATAAATGTTTGATACTTATTACTATTCCACTCTCCCCCTGCATAAGCAAGTCCATCTTCGTCAAGAGAATAACGTCCGAACATACAACCTACTGCATAAGAAATTAAACTTTTAATATCTCTTTGCAAATCGGCTTTACGAACAGTTACATCTTTATCTTCTACTTCCGGTGTCAATTCGTCTTGCAATCCATAGATGTTAATAAAAATACAATTGAGTTCTTCTTCATTAGCTTTAAGCTGATTAAAACGCTTATCGCATTCTCTTGACCATTCTTCAAAAGCCATCGAAACCTTATTGGATTTATAACAAACTAACGGATTCTTTTTAAAATCCCAAGAAGTTTCAAACAAATCCCAATCTGTTTTTGATATATCTATTGTTTTTATTACCTTTGTACAAACATTATCCTCAACTAATGCCTTAATAATCGGGAGTTTTGCAATATCTCCCTGATTATAATTTAACCCTTCATTAAATAGCCCTAAATATGTTTGACTCAGTTTCGAGTTCAAAAAGCCTATAAGATATAATAATTGACTATGTTCCGCATAAATAGCCATACCCGCATTTGAAAAAAGAAATCCTTCTGGAAAATACCTTACTGAAAAAGATGAACTTGAAATAGCTGACCAAGTTCCTCCTTCACGGTAGTAATATTGTTGATTTTGAGGGCGTGAGCGTTGTTTTCCTCTATCATCTACAAATCCCTTTACTTCAACACCATCATTCAACCAATTTACTACATCTTCATTATTTCCATACCATTTTCTATAAGAACCTCCATTACAATACGGAAACCATTTGCCTTCTTTTTTGCTATCTGACAACTTTGCACATAAGTTTGTATTGGTTGTGGAACATTCATACCATTTTCTAACAAATAAATTTACATTTCCAGTTATTAGCCCTTGACGTGGACTTGCTATTTCTGCCAATAACTTGCTGTGTTCAAAAGCTTTTGTTATTAAGTCCGTTGCCCAATACGCCAACGGACTTCCTGGTATCCTTTCAAAATCATTTTGTTTAACATAGTACCTATTGTCTGCCAAAAAAAATTGTTCTTCTTTTCCCTTTTCAGAATTTGGTTCAACTAATCTACAATATGTACCCTTATAATTCTCTAAAAAAGTTTTTCTCACAATAAAACTTGTTGTTTGAACAACTTCCCCTGATATTTCATCAAACGCCCTTGCTCCAAGATGTGCCATACTAATTATGTCAGATAATAATATTTTCTTACGCAGTTTCTCATACGAGGAAATAAATAGCCAAGAATGCATTGTTATCATTGCTTGGTATCCGTTTACTTTCAACATTTCTTTGCATCGCTCAATAAATACCGCAAATAAATCCGTTTTACTATCCGGATAATTTTTCTTAACATAGTCATTCAATCTTGTTTCTGCATTACTTACTGGCATATACGGTGGATTTGTAACCACAACATCATATTTCTGTGTCAGCAAAATCGCCTGTTTTAACAACGGTACAAGGTTTGAAATAACCTCATTGCAATTCATAATATCAATTAAGTTGCCATCATTCTTGTGTTCTTCTATATAACCAACTTGGTTGCTTATTATTTTTAAATCATCTTCCGACAAAGAACCTGTCATTACACTTCCATATTCGGCTGCATACTTAAAATCAGAAATAAGCTGTTGGGTAATATTTTTGCAGTCCCCCATTTTCTCAAGTGCAGACTCTGACAACGACGTACTATTTTGAACAAAGCATAAGTTCGGTTCTATTCCCTCAGTTAAAATTCTTCGATTATAATAACGAGCTTTCATCATTATTGAAAAATAAGCAAGCTGATATGCACGTTTATCAATATCAAGACCAAAAATATTATTTTTCAATATACTACGTGCAGCATCTCTCTGCGTATATCCATAGCTCTCATATATCTGCATAAGTACATCAAAAGCATACACAAGAATATGACCACTAAGACTTGTGATATTCTCAATATTTGCTTTGATTTCCTTAACGTACTTAATCATAAAGAGTGTTTTCAGTACATTAACATCAAAACATTCTTTTTCGTGATTTGGATTCAGATACTCATTATCTAAGGCACGGGAAATAACACCCTTGTGAGAATGGTCAAGGAATTGCTCAAGGGCGTCATAGAACATATTAAATGGCACAATCGTTCCCGGCTCATCGTTCATAACCTTTACGGCAGATTCTTTGAACAACGCAAGCATAGAACGCTCGCCTTCTGCCAGATGCTTACCAGATGCACCGTGAGTACGAATGGAAGTCAGAACACTTCTGGATCAGTATAATTTCCTACATGAGAAGATCCTACAATATGTGAAGAGAAGTTTGTAAACTCTTTTCGAAATCGATCTGGTGCAATGAGTTTCACAGAACCAAATACCTCTTGTATAAATTCCACATAATTTTGAATAGAATATTCACTTGTCAGTACTTTTTCAATTTTTTCTATAACGACATTTCCCATTATTTTTCACCTGCTTTCAAATAGCATGATAAAATCACTTGTTTTTCACCCTCTACAAGAGATTTTTGTTCTTTCGTTGGTTCCAAATATGATTCTGGAACCAACTTCATAATCTCATAATATAATTCAAGTACATCTGCTACTGTTTTACTTTTTTTCATAACATCTTTGGATATTTTTGCTGGAATCTCTCCATTTTCCCAAAGAGTAATTAATTTATCAATTCGTTCTTCCTGATCATCTGTTAGTCCTGGCTCTGTTTTGATAGCTCTAAGTAATCGAATTACTTTTGCATCATTACCAGTAACCATCGGTCTCTCTATTGAAACCTCTTCCTCTTGAATAATCATATCGTCAAAAGCCATGTCATTCTGCTCAAACTGATTGTAAAACATGCTTCCAACCGCAACCTTCGGTTCTTCTGGTTCAGACTTTATAAAAGGAATCGCTTCCATAAATGTAAGTTGATGTGCCCCCAAAGAATTTGACATAAAGAAGGTTTTCAATGCACCTTTTCTAATAAAACTGATGGTTGCTGTTGTATCAACTGTATCTGAAATTTTACCAGCTTTTGCTTTTCTAGGGAGCCTCTTTATCTGAGAAAATAATTTTGGATCATTATCTCGTATCTGTCTGATTGTAGCCAAATATGCTAATTCAGGGTTCGTGCTTCCACCTTCTTCATTATCCAAATCTTTGTTTAAATCTGCAAATAATTTTTTCGCTGACACTTCCTCTTCATCAGAAAGATACTTTATATCCTCACCTAATGTATCATGGAATGCTTGCAACTTTTCAAGAATTCTATCTTCCATAGGAATTTGTGCATGACTTTGCGCTGTAGGGAAGAAGTTAAACACATAAATTCGATCATATTCTGTTCCCACACGATTGATACGTCCAACACGCTGCATAATTCTTGTTGGGTTCCAAGGAAGGTCATAGTTTACCAGTACATTTGCTCTATGAAGGTTAATACCCTCTGCTAAAACATCTGTAGTAATCAAAAGGTCATATTTATCATTATTCTTGCTCTTATTTTTCGGATTAAAGCTGTCTTCAATTTCTACTTTTAAAGAAGCACTGCTCTGTCCACTATAAAAAATAATGCGATCTCCATATAAGTCTTTTAAACCAGCACATACATATTCCGCTGTCTCTTTCGATTCAGTGAATACAATAATCTTTTTTCCTTTCATCACCGAATTATGGGTTAAACTTAATCTGAATTCATCCAGTTTCGGATCTTCTTTTATCAGAGACCACATCGTTTGGAGATACTTTAACTGACCAAGATCTTGCTCGAGCTCTTTGATAAACCGTGGCTCAAATTCAGTACTCTTGAATTTCATAACATCATTCTGTTCAATAAAGTACATCAGTTTTTCGAGATTTCCATCATCCAGAAGATCATATACATCAACCTTTTTGCTGATGTAAACTTCTCCTGTTTTAACCATTCCAATGAACTTTTCATAAGATTCGATAAAACGTTCAAGTGATTTTCGGAATGCATAGAAACTACTTTCCAACCTTTTAATAAGGATTCCTTTCATGAAACCGCCCATATTTCTTTGAGCGGCAAGCATAGTAGCATACTTTTTCTTATCTTTCAAATAAAGCAATGGTGTGTAACGTGAATATTTAAAATCACGGATAACACTCATAGTTTCATTAAATGCTTCATCTGTGTATTCGTCAAAAGTATAAATAATCTTTCCTGGATTTCCAGCTTTAGGGAATACCAAGCCTTGCTTTTCAAGATCATCTCCATAATACTGTTGGATTTCTCCTCTTGTTCTACGAATCATAACCTCTCGAAGCAGCTTATCACGAATCACTTCAGAATTTTCTCTCAGCTGTTCCATATATCTCATTGTTCCTTTTGGTATCTTATTCAATTTTGAATTTAAGCCTCGAAAGAAACCTTCAATATTACGAATACCATTAATAGTTCCACTTTGTTTTGCCTGAAACAAATACAACTGATTTTCAATATCGCTTGTATAGTTATTGATTGGTGTAGCCGAAATTAGAATAACTTTCTTATCTCTACAAATCTGATGCAATAATGTAAATGCCTCTGTTTCACTGTTACGAAATCTATGAGCCTCATCAACAAAAACATATGAATACTTGTCAGTTCCCTTTGCAATAATTTTATCTAGTTTTCCCAACGACTCCACATCACAACGTGCCACATCAAATTCTTGAAGAACACTTTTCCAATAGTCTACTAATACTGGTGGACAGATAAAGAGCTTATATGTATTTCTATTAAAAGTATTAGCTAACATTGCGCAAATATATGTTTTACCAAGACCTACTACGTCAGAAATAAATACACCATTGTAGGCATCCAACTTCTGTCGTGCCTGCATTACCGCATCAATCTGATACTGCAATCTCATATATCCATCTGGAAGTAATGTTTCAAAATTCTCTTTATCAGCATTAATTTCCTCTTTAAAAAATTCATACAATGTCTTCAAATATAATTGGTATGGAGTAATGTCACTTCTCAACCAAGTTCTCTGTTCTACGGCCTCAATATAAGTATCTTTAATATCCGTTGCCATTTCCCAGAGTTCTTCGAATTTTTTCAATGCAAATTTAACATCTGCCGCATCCTTTAACTCAACGTTAAATTCAAGATTGTTTACAAGACCTGCTTCTGAGAAATTACTTGATCCAGTAATGACACTGCCAAACGTATCCGGTACCTTTTCAGGATCTTTTCTCATGATATAAACCTTGGCATGAATAGGTGCCTCTGTATACATTCTCATTTCAAGCTTTCCAGATTTCATCCAGTCGATGAAAATTCGCACTCCCTTTTCAACAGCTTCTGAATTAGGTGCCTGTTCAAATTCCTTCTCTATCTCTTCTTCAATAATTTCTTTTCCCGAATTAGAGGAAACTGCAGCGAATTTCACCTCCTGATTCATTCTATCAATAATTTTCACGGTAAATTTATCTACATTAAGTCCTACTAAAATTCGTACTTTATCTACTGATTCCAGTGATTCATACATCTTAAAAAAGCCACTGGTTCTAAAATATCCTACCAATACATCAAAAAATTGAGTATTGCTTTTTAATATAGCTGCAAAGCGGCTATAAAGATCTCTTTCTGGTTCATTAGTAAAAAATTTCAAATCTGTTGTAGACACTACTCTTCCCCCCTTTAATCCGATACAACATTAATAATATCATCCATAGCACATCCAAGTGCAATACAAATTTTGCTAGCACTTCCACACGAATGTCTGCATTTTTCAAGGTGTGACATGGAATTTGTCGTTATACTAGTCTTTTTTTATAAGTTCTGTTTTACTCATTTCTTTCAATCAAAATATTCCATAATTGATTGTAACAGACCATCATTTACTGTCTTCTATCTAAGTATAAACTCTACTACAGATATTATTAGTATACCATTTTCAAGTTTCTTCTTCAATTTTGATTTAAGAAATTCAATCATACTCTTGACCTAACATTTTAAGAAAAATACATTTTATCTTTACATGTTTTCACATTAATATATACGTTTAGAACTCCATCCTTGTTTTAGAATTAAATCCATGTGTCTTGCCGTATTTTTGTGCCTCGTAAATTCTTTCTTTTGAGTATGGTGCTGTCAAACGAACCGATAACCTACCTTTTTCTATCTCAAATGTCATTCCCCCCTCATTATTCTGGCTCTTGAATCGACAATTTTCTGGATACTGTTCAGCAAACGAGATAAACCTACGTTGCAATCCTTTGTTATAAGTAAACACATTCCAAAAATTATCTTCCTCATTTGTAAGAATAATAGTTTCCTTCTCATACTTCGTTAATCTTGTCATAAATATCGTTCCTTTCAATTCTGTATCAAAAAAATCAAGTGTAGATATAGTTTTTTGCACTTCATCACCTACACATATAGTTTTTATTAAGCTATCTCTTTCACAGTTAATAAATCCTTTTATTACGCTTTCAAATATTTCCGTTCCCTAATCCTCTTCTTTTTAGGATTGTATGCTCTGAAAAGACACGCTGCATGCATATTCAGTTCAGGTATCCTCATATTCAAAAGCTATTCAATTGTCAATGTACAAAGATTGATATTATTAAATATCCTTCTATATAACGAAAGGCTGAGATGCATTTTTACAGGGTCTTCTGGGAAATATATAAAAATTTTTGAATTGTTGATGTACGATATAGAATAAAAAATAACCAACTACAACACTGATTACTTCCATTTTTGATATTTAGATATTTTTAAGAAACAAAAAACAGCTGGGTGTACCAACTTTTTTGGTACACTCAACTGTATCTTTTATTACTAGTTTTCTTTTACACCATTCTTTTGCAGAGTCCTTCTCTTAGACTTTTAAAAAATTTGGTGTAAATGTGGTGTAGTAACCTGTTTTTCTGTTTAAAATATAGCTTAAAATTTCTTGCTCTTAGTACAATTTTGCTCCTGCTGGAATGTGATCATCAAGGATCAGAACATTGAGTCCTTCTCTTCCTTCTACAAGGTGTGTAGCGGAGATGATCATACCGCAAGAATCAATTCCCATCATCTTACGTGGTGGAAGATTTGTGATTGCAAGTAATGTCTTTCCTACTAAGAATTCTGGCTCATAGTAATCGTGAATTCCGCTTAAAATCACACGATCTACGCCACTTCCGTCGTCTAATACGAACTTCAGAAGCTTCTTAGATTTTGGAACTGCTTCACATTCTTTTACCTTTACAGCACGGAAATCTGACTTGCTGAATGTCTCGAAATCAACCATATCTTCGAATAATGGTTCAACTTCTACATTAGAGAAATCGATCTCAACCTTCGCTGGTGCAACTGTTTCTTCTACTGGAACAACCACTTTTGCAGCTACTGGAGTTGACTGTGCAGCGTTGTTTGCTTCGTTCTTAGCAGCGCCCTGTGACTTCATTGTCGGGAACAGGAGAACGTCTCTGATCGCTGCGGAATCTGTGAGAAGCATACACATTCTGTCAATTCCGAATCCGATACCACCTGTTGGCGGCATACCAATCTCCAGTGCATTCAGGAAGTCTTCGTCTGTTGTGTTTGCTTCCTCATCACCCTGTGCAAGCAACTCTTCCTGTGCTTTGAAACGTGCTCTCTGATCGATCGGATCGTTTAACTCTGAGTATGCGTTTGCCATTTCCCATCCATTCATGAAGAATTCGAAACGCTCTGTATATTCTGGATTCTCCGGTTTCTTCTTTGTCAGCGGAGAAATCTCGATCGGATGATCCATCACAAATGTAGGCTGGATTAAATGCTCTTCTACAAATGCCTCGAAGAACAGAGAAAGGATATCCCCTTTCTTATGGCGCTCTTCAAACTCTACTTTATGTTCTTTGGCAAGTCTTCTTGCCTCCTTAAGTGTAGTCACTTCGTTCCAGTCGATACCAGTGTATTTCTTCACCGCATCTACCATTGTAATTCTCTCAAACGGTTTTCCGAGATCCATCTCTACTCCACCGTAAGTGATCTTCGTTGTTCCAAGAACTTCCTGTGCTACAAAACGGTAAAGATTTTCTGTCAGATCCATCATTCCGTTGTAATCTGTATATGCCTGGTATAATTCCATCAATGTAAACTCTGGGTTGTGTCTTGTATCAAGTCCTTCGTTGCGGAATACTCGTCCAATCTCATAGACACGTTCCATACCACCAACGATCAGTCTCTTCAGATATAATTCCAGGGAGATACGCAGTTTGAAATCTTCATTGAGTGCATTAAAATGTGTCTCAAATGGTCTTGCTGCTGCTCCTCCTGCATTAGAAACGAGGATTGGAGTTTCTACTTCCATGAATCCTTGTCCATCTAAGTATTTTCTGATCGCGCTGAGAATCTTAGAACGTTTGATAAATGTATCTTTAACGTCCGGATTCATGATCAGGTCTACATATCTCTGACGGTAACGTAAATCTGTATTGGTCAGACCGTGGAATTTCTCAGGAAGGATCTGAAGACTCTTCGATAACAATGTCACTTCCTGCGCATGGATAGAGATCTCTCCCATCTTTGTGCGGAACACATCTCCCTTGATTCCGACAATATCACCGATATCCATCTTTTTGAATGCTTTATAAGCTTCCTCTCCGATGTTATCTCTTGCGACATAAGACTGGATATTGCCCTGTAAATCCTGAACATTGCAGAAAGACGCTTTTCCCATCACACGTTTGGACATAATACGTCCTGCGATCGCTACGTCTTTTCCTTCCATCTCTTCAAAATGATCCTTGATATCCATGCTATGATGTGTCACATCATACTTTGTAATGACGAACGGGTCATTTCCACTTGCCTGCAGATCTGCCAGTTTCTCCCGGCGCACCTGTCTGAGCTGGTTTACGTCCTGCTCCTGTACCTTCTTCTGTTCAGCCACTTCTCTCACTCCTTAGTTTGCTCTTTCAATTTTTAACACTTTGTATTCCATAACGCCTGCCTGCGTCTCTACCTGGATCTCGTCTCCGACTTTTTTGCCAAGCAGTGCCTGTCCTACCGGAGATTCGTTGGAGATCTTACCCTGAAGGCTGTTTGCCTCTGTGGAACCTACGATCTTAAACTGAATTTCCTCGTCAAATTCCTTGTCATATACGAGTACAGAACATCCGATATTAATCTTATCGAAATCTACTTCATCCTCTACAACAACTTCTGCATTCTTTAAAATCTTCTCTATCTCTTCGATTCTTGCTTCGATATCTCTCTGTTCATCTTTTGCAGCATCGTACTCTGCATTCTCTGATAAATCGCCCTGTTCTCTTGCTTCTTTGATCTTTGCTGCAACTTCCTTACGCTTTACTACTTTGAGGTTTTCCAGCTCTTCTTCCAATGCCTTTAACCCTGCATAAGTAAGTATTGTTTTTTTGTCTGCCATTGCATATTACCTCCTTGTATGCTTATAACATTCCCCTATTATTTGTCAGCCTTTCAGCGAATATTTCCTGTAAAATAATTCTATTTTCACAATTTCAACATTATACATGTTTTTACCTATAATGTCAATTTGTTTCCAAGTAATTGTTCCAATTCCTCGTAACTTTGCACCTGATTGATTTCTGCCCGCAAAGCTGCTGCTCCTTTTAATCCAGTCGTATACCATCCGACATGTTTCCGCATTTCCCGGATCCCGAGATAATCTCCTTTATACTCGATCTGAAGCCTTGCATGACGTAGCATAGTCTCCTTTAATTCTTCCAGCGATGGGCGTGGCGGAATCTTTCCGGTTCTATCATATTCTACTAACTCTCGAAAGATCCATGGATTTCCCTGTGCGCCTCTTCCTACCATTACTCCATCACATCCAGTCAGTTTCTGCATCCGCACAGCATCTTCTGCGGAAGTCACATCTCCATTTCCGATGACCGGGATGGATACTGCCTCTTTCACTTTCCTTATGATCTCCCAGTCTGCTTTTCCAGAATAGTACTGCTCTCTTGTCCGGCCATGCACTGCCACTGCAGCGCCCCCTGCCTCCTCGATCACCTTTGCGATTTCCACTGCATTGATGCAAGAATCATCAAATCCTTTCCGGATTTTAACAGTGACCGGCTTTTGGATCGCCTTCACTGTCTTGCTCACGATCTCATAGACAAGCTTTGGCTGTTTCATCAGCGCAGAACCTTCTCCATTTTTGACAATCTTAGGCACCGGGCATCCCATATTGATATCGAGGATCGCAAACGGAAGTTCTTCAATCTGCTTTGCAATCTCACTGATCGTATCCGGCTCAGAACCGAACAACTGAAGTGAAACCGGTCGTTCTTCCTCGTGGATCCGAAGAAGGTCCTGTGTATTTTTATTTTTGTACTGGATCGCCTTCGCACTGACCATCTCCATGCAGAGAAGTCCTGCCCCCTGCTCCTTGCAGAGCAAGCGAAAAGGCAGGTCGGTCACTCCTGCCATCGGTGCCAGTATATATGGATTCTCCAGCCCTACTGTCCCTATTTTCAATCTATTTTTGTGTATCATCTCTTTCCTTTCTGCTTTTTACTTCTTATTCTTCTCATACAGAATCCGAAGTCCGTCCAATGTCAGATTCTGATCATAGGCATCAAAAACGTCTGTCTCCGAGACAATGATCTTACCAAGGCCTCCGGTCGCAATGACTTTTACATTCTCCAATCCTGTTTCTTTTTTCATCTTTTGGACAATATACTCTGTCTGCCCGATATACCCATACACAAGTCCCGCCTGCATACTTGTAATTGTTTCCTGTCCCATGATCACTTCCGGCTTCTTGATCTCAATCTCCGGCAGCATCGCTGCCCCGCCCCAAAGCGCCCGCGCAGAGGTGCGGATTCCCGTTGCAATGCATCCTCCCATAAAGGAACCATCCTCTGCGATCATATCATAGGTCGTCGCTGTCCCGAAATCGACGACGATCACCGGACCGCCATATTTTTCATATGCAGCAACTGCATCTACAATCCGATCCGGTCCCATACGCGGATTATCCATCCCGATCTTAATTCCCGTCTCAATCTCTCTTGAGACTACAAGGGGATATACATCCAGATATTTAATAATCGCACTTGTCAGAGAGTGCATAATATCCGGCACGACAGAAGCAATGATGACTGCATCGATCTGCCGGATTTCAAACCCTTGGTGTTCAATCAGATCACACAGAGAAATCCCATATTCATCTGATGTTCTCGGAAGCTTTGTTGTCATTCTAAATTTCGCTTCCAGCTTTTCTTCCTTATATACACCCAGTGTAATATTTGTATTTCCAACATCTATAACCAATAACATTAAATTTCTTCTCCTAAGAAAAATACTTTATAGTAAAGCTCCAACGATCTCAACAGTTCTTCTTTTGTCTGCTGTATCTCTTTGATCTTGAGCTTGCTTCCAATTTCATCAAACATTGGATCAAAATCCTCTGTCGTCACTTCAAAACAAAGTGTTCCATCTTCTTCAAAGACGAGTGTGAGGATTCCCCCCACATCTTCTGTGTAAAGTACACACAGAATCTTCAATTCATCCTGGATTTCCTGCGGCAATGCCTCAAAATCTGGATTTAGATAATATTTTTTTTCATACGAGTTCGCCCCGCACAATACTACTTTCTCTTCGTACATGTTTTTGTTACTCCATTTTTCTAATTCATTTATGCTAATACGCATATCCGTAAATTCCGCGCACCGATACTTCCCCGGCATAAACCGTGCAAATCTCTCCCGCTTCATTTTCTACTAGCAGTTCTCCAGCTTCATTGATCCCCAGTGCTATGCCGTCCCAGTTTCCCTTTGGTTCCAGAACTGTCACTCTCCGTCCACAGTTTACTGACTGCTCATTGTATCTCTGCTGCACAAAACGAAGGCTCTGTTCTTTTTCAAACGCTTCATAAAGCGTCTCAAACCGCTGCATGATCTCTGCGATCAACTCGGATCTCTTTATGGAAACCTTTCCTTCTAACAGAAGGGACGTCGCCTTCTCTCTAAGCTCTTCCGGAAATTCCTTCCGGTTTACATTTACTCCGACTCCGACAACCACATAGTCAATGTAATCAATCTCTGCGCTCATCTCTGTCAGAATCCCACAGATCTTCTTTCCGCCAATCACAAGATCATTTGGCCACTTAATCTTTACCTCAAGATCAGTCTTATCTCTTACTGCCTCCGCCGCGGCAATCGCCATCAAGATCGTCAGCATCGGCGCCTTGTCCGGAGCAAACTGCGGTCGTAGCAGCAAAGACATAAAAATCTCAGTTCCTTCCGGGGAATCCCAGCTTCTTCCTCTGCGTCCTTTTCCGGCACTCTGCCTGTCTGCCACAAAAAGTGTTCCATGCACAGCTCCCTGCCCGGCTGCCTGCTTTGCACGAATGTTCGTAGAGTCTGTCTCTGCATAATATTCTACACACTTTCCAATTGTCCGTGTCTCAATCCGGCTTTCCATCTCTTCTTTAGAAAGCACATCCGGGCTCTCTTGGAGTCGATATCCTTTGTTTCTCACCGCCTCAATCTCATATCCTTCTTCCTTCAGCTGTGAGATTACTTTCCAGATGGCAGTCCGGGACACTTGGAACCGTTCACACAGCTCCTGCCCGGAGACATGCCCACTGCTTTCCCGAAGCACTTTTAATATCTCTGCCTTCATGATCATGCTCCCAGAGTGGCAGCCATCACTGCCTTGATCGTATGCATACGATTCTCTGCCTCATCGAATACTTTCGACTGTGCAGACTCAAACACCTCGTCGGTGACTTCCATCTCTTTGATCTGGAAACGTTCTCCCATTTCTTTTCCGACCTCAGTCTCCCAATCGTGAAATGCCGGCAGACAGTGAAGAAAGATTGCCTGTTCTCCCGCATTTTTCATCACATCCATCGTTACCTTGTATGGGGTCAGATCACGGATCCGTTCCTCCCACACACTGTCTGGCTCTCCCATAGATACCCATACATCTGTATAAATAATATCTGCATCCTTAGTCCCTGCGCTGACATCTTTTGTCAGTGTGATCGTTGCGCCAGACTCCTCTGCAAATCTCCGGCATTCTCCCACAAGTGCCTTGTCCGGGAAGTATTTCTCCGGTGCACATGCCACAAAGTGCATTCCCATCTTGGCACAGGCGATCATCAGCGAATTTCCCATATTATAGCGGGCATCCCCCATATACACAAGCTTTCTTCCTGCAAGATCTCCAAAGTGCTCCCGGATGGTTAACAGATCTGCCAGCATCTGTGTCGGATGATATTCATTCGTAAGCCCGTTCCAGACTGGAACGCCTGCATACTTTGCCAGTTCCTCAACGATTTCCTGTCCATATCCGCGGTATTCAATCCCATCAAACATTCTTCCAAGCACCCGTGCAGTATCCTTGATACTCTCCTTCTTCCCAATCTGTGACGCAGCCGGTTCCAGATAGGTCGTTCCCATTCCGAGATCGTGGGCAGCCACCTCAAAAGAACAGCGGGTTCTCGTACTTGTTTTTGCAAAAATCAGCGCTACATTTTTCCCGCGCAAAGTTTCAGTCAAGATGCCCTGCTTTTTCTTTTCCTTCAGTTCTGCGGCCAGATCAAGAAAATATGTAATCTCTTCTGCGGTAAAATCTTTTAATGTTAAAAAATGACGTCCTTTTAAATTCATATTATTCTTCCTTTCCCATCGCAAGGAGCAGTTCCGTAAAATATGGAACAGACTCTTTGTTGTCTTTCTTTTCATATTTTTCTTTCACAAGATCAAATAATTCTTCCACGGTATAGATCCGGTACTTTGGGACATGCAGATATTTTGCGCTCGCCTCCAACATTGCAAGATACAACTCTGCTTCCTTTGTGCGCAGCGGAAGCTTCAGCCAGAATGCAATCTCCCTGCGGTCATGCTCTGTCAGGCCCTCAAACTTCTTTTCATAATACCACTCTTCTTTCGTTTGTTCAATATAGTAAATCGTACCCGCAAGTCCGTAGATCACTCGTTTGGCATCATAATATCCAATCTTCATATTCTGCCTGCTTCGCTTTTCCTGAAATTCAATAATACTCCCAAGCTTCACCCTTGGTGCAATCTCATAGACTGTCACATCGTCAGGTAAATATACTCTTGGCTCTCTTCCCGGACCAAAAATCCGCACTTCGATAATATTCTGATACCCGCGCTCAACAAGTGTTCCAAGCGGTACATTATTGATCACGCCCCCGTCCATATACTTCTTCCCATGCAGTTCTTCGTTTTTAAACCCAATCAGGTAAGCGCTCGCCAGAAGAAAATCCTCCAGCAGTCCTTCCGGGATATCTTCGATTCCAAGCTCCAGCTCCTTCATATCTGACAAAGAAAACGTAAGCAGATAAAATGCAATTTTTGACTGTCTGATTTTCTCTTCATCCACCATTTCATGGATCAGTTCTCTCAGCGGTGTAACATCCACTCCTCCATTTTTTATCACAGTGAGCACTTCATGGATTGCTTCGTGGAGTGGAAGCTTTCTGTTAAACAATTCCTGCATGATCTGGTCATCTACATCCATGACTCTTGAAAAAGTGATCTTCTCCCAGATTTTCTCAGCTCTCTCCAGATCCCCCATGCAGACAAGTGCACCGTTTAAAGCTCCGACCGATGTGCCTGCCACTGCACTGATCTTGACACCGTCCTCCTGCATCGCCTTCCATGCTCCAATTTGATATGCTCCTCTGGCGCCTCCACCGTCAAATACAATTCCATATGTTTTCTCAAGATCTATCACCGGTTTCACACAATCCCCTCCTGTCAGGCGGAAAGCGAAGGGGCCGCCGCAAAATCCTTTGCAGCAGCCGCCTTCCTCTTATGACTTTCCTCTTTTATTTCTTTACTGTTCTTTCTCTGTCTTTGCAATCTCTGTCACAGACTTCACAAGTCCTGCGATTCCCTGAATCTCAGAAGGAATAATAATCTTCGTCGCTCTTCCATTAGATGCCTTTTCAAATGCCTCAAGACTCTTCATCGTCAGAACTGCCTCATCTGCTCCTGCTTCTTTCAAGAAACGGATACCGTCTGCATTGGCTTTCTGTACCTTCAGGATTGCCTCTGCCTCACCTTCTGCTTCACGAATCATCTTCTCTTTCTCTGCTTCCGCTCTAAGGATCGCAGCCTGCTTCTCTGCCTCTGCATCAAGGATTGCAGACTCCTTGTTACCTTCTGCCACAAGGATCGTAGACTTCTTCTCACCTTCTGCCTTCAGAATCGCTTCACGTCTCTCACGCTCTGCCTTCATCTGCTTCTCCATGGCATCACGGATCGCAGCCGGAGGAATGATATTCTTTAACTCTACACGATTGACTTTAATGCCCCAAGGGTCTGTTGCAACATCAAGAGATGCCCGCATCTTCGTATTGATTGTTTCTCTGGAGGTAAGTGTCTCGTCTAATTCCAAATCACCGATGATATTACGAAGGTTTGTCGCGGTCAGATTCTCGATCGCCATGATCGGATTGGCCACTCCATAGCAGAATAACTTTGGATCTGTAATCTGATAAAACACAACTGTGTCAATCTGCATCGTAACGTTATCCTTTGTGATCACCGGCTGTGGCGCAAAATCTACTACCTGCTCTTTTAAGTCCACTTTTCTTGCTACCTTCTCGATGATCGGCACTTTGACATGGAATCCTACTCCCCATGTTGTCTTATAAGCACCCAGTCTTTCGATTACCATCGCTTGTGCCTGCGGCACAATCTTAATACACGAAATCAGAAGCCCTACAATAATGATAAGAAAAACAATTCCGAGCACCATCGTCATGATACTTCCTGTTGCGTAATACATAGAAAGTCCCCCTTTCAACAATCCGTCTCTCTTTTAGACAGAATCTATTGTGTTATTTATTTTCCTTATCTTACTATAATTTTCTTCCAAATACAATAGTCAGATACAAAAAAGATACCGTCTGAATTTCGGTATCTTTTTTGTAAGAAGTGCAGAATTTTCTGCCACTCTTATTTCCTCTCTTCCTTTTAATAACGTACTGGCTTTTCCGTAAAAACCGGTACTCCTCTATCTCCCTCTTCTTGATTTTTCTTCTGCAAGGATCGCTGCGCCCAGCGCCCCCGCATACCTTCCATCTGCAGTCGACTCCACATTCTTTCCAATCTGCTCAGAAAGGCGTCTTGTAAAATATGCGCTGTGACTCAGTCCTCCTGTCAGGATGACACGGTCTGTCATTGCCTTTCGCATAGCAAGCTGCGCTACCTTCGTCACAACAGAGTCCACAACACCTGCTGCGATATCCTCCCTGCTTCTGCCTTCTCCAATATAATTGATAACTTCTGATTCCGCAAAAACAGTACAGAGAGAACTGATCGGGAGCACGGTTCCCTTTTCTGCCAGATCAAAAAGTTCCTGCAGTGTCACACCAAGCCTGTTTGCCATGATTTCCAAAAACTTTCCGGTTCCTGCTGAGCACTTATCATTCATCAGAAAATCCTGTACCATTCCGTTCTCGATCAGTATGACTTTCGTGTCCTGACCTCCGACATCAATGACCGTACAGTCTCCTCCCGCCAATTCTCTTCCGCCCCTTGCATGGCAGGTGATCTCCGTGATCACATAGTCGGCAAAATCTACTGCGATCCGGCCATACCCGGTCGCAACGACTTTCGTCTCATCTCCCAGGACATCCACATCATTTTCCTTTAACTTCTCTTTGATCGTCTGTGTTGTTTCCTTGCTGCTCCACCCCGTAGGAAGCACAAACTGCATATCGGATGTCCCTCTTACTACTACCTTCGATGCGGTGGAGCCAATATCAATCCCTACATAATTCACGTTTCTTACCTCTTCTGACATGTTACAGCATCTCCAGGAATGCTGTGATTCTTGTATTGAGCTGACCGATGTCTGCCTGAGAATAGTCTGTCTCTACATTAATATAAGGAATTCCCTTCTTCTCATTGACAAAACGGCGGATTCCCAGTGTCTCCACATTATATGTATGACATGCCTGAAGTGTCATCTCTACAACTCCGTCTACTTTGTACTCATCGATCAGACGATCTAACAATTCCAGTCTGTTTGGGTTCGGTGTCATTACAGAACATCCGATATCAATGTATCTTCTTGCAAGTGCATCGTATACATCCGGATTCTGCTCATCCACCAGCTTATCGATAGATTTTGCACCACTGCAGTTCTCGTAAGTCACAACGACACCGCCATTCTCTTCGATTGCTTTGATCACCTTCTCGCTTGCTCCCCCTACCGGACATCCAGTCAAAAGAATTCTAGGTCTCTTGTTTAACATCTTTCCTTCTGCATATTCTCTCTCGATTTTTTCAACAATTCCGTCCACCTCTGCCGGGATCGCTGTTCTGTCGAATTTGAAGCCACTTCCATAGAGTACCTTAAACTGATCCATACCTGTAATCGGCGCCGGATCATGTTTCATCACTTCATAAAATCTCTTTAAAGACTTGCGGACCTTGTTTTCTTCATGAATTGCCTTGCGGATATCGTCCTCCGTGATCGTCACTTCAAATTTCTTCTCTAAATATTCTTTGAAACGGATGATCTCGCTCTTCCACAATTTCAGCGCTTCCTCACTCTGTGTGTTCGGCAGTTCCATCAGAAATACATCTTTAAACTCTGACATATATTCATACATCTTCTTTTTTCCATCACAAGTCGTCTCTCCGACAACTACATCTGAAAAATAGAAAAACGGACATTTATCTGCTTTCGCAAATCCATAGCTGGATTTGATCAGCGGACATAAGTTTTTCGGAAGATCTTTCTCTGCCTCTGTAATCGTCTCATCTGACGTGGAACATAATCCAACTGTCGCTGCTCCCATAGCCGTTGCGATTTCCTTTGGAAAATATGTACAATATGCGCCGACTACCGGGATTCCCTTATCTTTTAACTGCTTCATAGCAAGAAATGAGTTTTTGCGCTGCTCGGCAAACTCTTCAAATACTTCTGGTAATTCTTTAATCACTTCCATGTTAGTTTTCCTCCATATTTCGACCTTTACTTATGATGATATAGTCGTTTTAAAACGAAGTCAAATTGCTATTTTTTATAATATTATAGATGTTTCCTATAAGATTATCTGCGAAATCTATGACTTATAAAAAATGTCTGGAATGCTGCGTTTTCGATGTTTTCACATCCCCTGCAGAACTCCAGACATTTTTTTACTCCCTATTTTCTTTTTTAGTGGAACCAGTGATTTCCGATCAACTGTCCGTAATCGCCATTTCCAAAATAAAGCGCCTCCCCGATCGGATTAGCTCCTGCGAGGGCATCTGCCGCCGCCTGATAGCAACTTGCCGTTGTCCGCCCATCGGCAAGTACCGCATCCAGCTTCCCGGTAATTGCCGGACCAAACTGTCCGCTCTGATAAATGACCTCTGTAATTGAGTTCGGGAAAATGCCGCTTCTTACACGGTTCATAACAACAGCCCCTACTGCAACCTGACCTTCATACGGCTCTCCCCCGGCCTCACAGAAGATCAACGCTGCCAGCAATGACTGCTCCCCGCTGGTGGCAGCTGTCACTGCTTGCTGGGAAGCCTGTGCTTCTTGTGCCTGCTGCTGCGCCTGCGCTGCTGCCGCCTCTTCCTCTGCTTTCTTTTTTGCTTCCTCTGCTTTTCTTGCCTCTTCCGCCGCCTGCGCTGCCGCTCTTTGTTCTTCTTCAATCTGCGCTAACGTTTTCGCTGGTTCAGACTCCCTTGTCCGTACAATTGCTCCATTGTCTTCCATCGGCTTTTCTACAACCGGACACACCTGATCTGCCCTTCTGACTGCATCCGTTCCAAATGCAAGGGAATCGCTCTTCACATATCCGTTCACCTCATCTGCGGAAACTCTTGTCCATACAACCCCTTTTTCTTCCACATCTACAATTGTGTTGTGGTATAGTTTTCCAACGACTTCACTTCCTTCTTCTCCCGCAAGCAGTACATCAGTCTCCCCATCCACGTTGGATACTGCCTTTTGATGCCATTCCTGCGTGGATACTGCAACTGCTGCGACCTCCGGTATCTGCTCCAGCGCTGATGCCAATGCCGATGAAATTGTTTGTGTTTTCTCTATACTGTCAGTCTGCCGAGTTTCAGTTGATGCCACAGATATACTTCCGTCCATTCCTGCAGCTGTGAGCACACAAACCGCAGACAAAACTACTGCCAGCATCCTCTTATTCTCTTTTCTCATACTTTTCCTCCTGATTTTGCAATAAAACGAATTAAAAGTTAATTATATTATACTCTTTTAATTCATTTTTATTACATTTGTTACAAACTTGTTACATTTTGTTTGTAGTAACATCCTAACAGCTTTTCTTTCATTTGTCAACTTTTCCGCTCTGGAAATTTTCTCCTTCCAAAGGTCACCTTCTTTTTTCTCCGTCTCCCGCACGATATCAAATGATTTTTCTGGACAAAAAAAGCAGCTGATCTTTTGGTGCTTCCCCAAGATCAACTGCTATCCTTTTTACTTTTTAATGATACTCTTTGTCCATCTTTATTTCTTTGTTTATCCCTGATTTCTTCTCTGTCTCGCAGTCTCGAACATCAGCACAGATGTGGCAATCGCTGCATTTAATGATTCTACCTGCCCCTGCATAGGAATGCGGATCCATGTATCTGCCAAATCCGCGATGTCCTTTCGAAGTCCGTTTCCCTCATTTCCAATCAAAAATGCCGTCTTTTTCGTATAGTCTTCCTTGTCGTAACTATTTTTCCCATCAAGATGTGCGGCATATGTAAAAATACCGTGCGCCTTTACTTTTGCGATCGCTTCTTTTAAATCTTCCACATAGACAAACGGAACACGGTAAATAGAACCCATCGTTGAGCGGATAACTTTCGGATTATAAATATCCACACTCTCCTTGCTGATGATGATTCCTGTCACCCCCGCTCCCTCTGCGGTTCGCAGAATCGTTCCAAGATTCCCTGGATCCTGAAGGTTGTCCAAAACAAGAAGATGTGCATCTTCTGCCTCTAAAATATCCTCCAGACAGTAAGCGGACTGGCGTACGACACAGAGGATTCCCTGTGGTGTCTTTGTATCAGAAACATATTGAAAAACATGATCTGACAGATATTCTAACTTCCTTCTGTCTTTCAGCCTGTTGATTTCTTCTTTCTGTTTGTCTACAAATGTCTCGGATACATAGACTTTCACAAGCTGCTCCTGTGGAATCTCCTGGTACATCTTGACTCCTTCCACAAGAAAGACTCCCTGCTCGTTCCGCACTTTGCTTTTTTTCTGAAGCTGCACCAGTTCCTTCACTCTCGCATTTGACGTGCTTGTAATCATACTTATTCCCCTTTGTATTTATTCAACATTTCATTACTTCCGATGAAAATCATAATAGTGCCTTCTTCCAGCGGCATCTCCGGCCTTACATTGACATCAACTTTCTCATCCTTTTTAATACCGACTACGTTAAATCCATAGCGCTCACGGATGCGAAGCTCACGCAAAGTCTTCCCGATCCATTTTTCCGGAACCCTTGTCTCTACGATACTATAATCCGGTGATAGCTCGATCCAATCTGCAAAATTTGTGGAGACAAGATTTTTGGCAACTCTTCTTCCCATCTCCATCTCTGGAAATACAATCGCATCTGCACCGACCCTTTTTAAGATGGATGCATGAAGCTCGTCCTGCGCCTTTGCAAGCACATACGGAATCCCTGCCTCTTTTGACAAAATCGTAGCCATAATACTAGATTCCATGTTATCGGCAATCGCCACAACGGCACCATCCAGATTGCGAAGTCCCAGAGACTGGATCACTCCCGTATCATGCAGATCCGCGCGCATTGCGTAAGATACCTGATCTGCGATCTCTTGTACTTTTTCTTCCGCAATATCTACTGCGATCACTTCGCATCCGAGTTTCTCCAATGTCACTGCCACACTGGAACCAAATTTTCCAAGTCCAAATACTGCATATTGCTTTTTCATATTTTTTATCCCCCTATCCGATCATCAGACGTTTCGCCGGCAGCTGTCTCACCTGGCTCATCGGATTTCTCTTCAATCCGAATGCCAGCGCCATTGTTACCGGTCCGATCCGTCCTGCATACATTAAGATCATAATCACAAATTTACTTGCGGTGTGAAGCGCCGGAGTCAGCCCCGTGGAAAGACCTACTGTTCCAATTGCCGATGTCGTCTCAAACAAAATATCAAGAAATCCCGCCGATTCTATCACTGAAACGGCTATGGTCCCTATCATCAAGATTGTAAAAGACATCAGCATAACCGAAATCCCCGTCCGAATATTTTCTTCCGGAATTCTTCTTCCAAAGCACTCCGTATCCTTATTTCCTTTTACGACAGTAACCGCTGTAAGGAATAACATTGCAATCGTTGTCGTCTTCACCCCTCCGGCGGTACCGGCCGGGGAGCCTCCGATAAACATCAGAAGGCAGGAAATGAACACCGATTCTTCTCTTAGATCTCCCTGCGGCACGGTAAAGAATCCGGCCGTCCTCGTTGTCACTGACTGAAATGCCGCTCCCATCACCTTGTCTCCAAAAGAAAATTCTCCAAGCGTATCCGGGTTAGAAAATTCTAGAAACAGAAAACTGACTGTACCTGTCACAATCAGAATTGCCGTCATCGTCAGTGCAACCTTGGAGTTCAAGGTTAAAATCTTAAACATTCCACGTCTTCTCTCACCCTTTTTGCGAAAGTTTCTAATATTATCAGTGATGTCAAACCACACGGTATAACCGATACCTCCTGTAACGATCAATATCATCGTTGTCAGATTGATCAGCGGATTTCTTGCATATGCCGCAAAACTATCTGCCCCTAAGATATCAATTCCCGCATTGCAAAATGCTGAGATAGAGTGAAACACACTATACCAGATTCCTTTCAAAAATCCATACTCCGGAATAAACTGAAATGCAAAAAAGATTGCTCCAATTCCTTCTACGACGAAGGTTCCCTTCAGAATCCGCAAGATCCATTTCACCATACCTGATAAAGACTCCATGTTATACGTTTCCTGAATCATCACTCGCTCTTTTACCGTGATCTTCCTTCCGATCACAACAAGAAAAAATGTCGATACTGCGACTACACCAAGTCCTCCAATCTGTATCAGAACAAGCAATACTACCTTGCCAAGAAGCGTAAACTGCGCCGCCGGAACAACTGTCATAAGCCCGGTCACACAAACTGCCGATGTCGATGTAAAAAGTGCGTCTGTAAATGCAATCGGCTCTTGATTGCAGACCGGAAGCCATAAAAGTATTCCGCCGATCACGATCACGAGCAAGAAGCCTGCTGCAAGCATCTGCATCGTGCTTAATCTTACACTTTTTTCTTTCCACTTAAACATTTTCTTTCACTTTTCTCCCTTTATGCTTTTTGAATCAATTATACTACACTTCCCGAAAAGATAACAGTCCTAAAAAAAGAATCCCTGTACCAACGGCACAGGAACCCCTCATGCTGCCGACAGCCCTTATTTCCGGACTGCGGCCCTTCTTTTCTTCTCTTATACTTTAAATCGGTACCCCACACCCCAGATTGTCTCAATATACTGCGGTTTGGAAGTATCGTACTCAATCTTCTCCCGAATCTTCTTAATATGAACTGTCACAGTCGCAATATCCCCGATCGATTCCATATCCCAGATCTCACTGAATAATTCATCCTTTGTATATACGTGATTCGGATGCCCTGCAAGAAACGTCAGAAGATCAAATTCCTTCGTCGTAAATGCCTTCTCTTCTCCATTGACCCACACCCTTCTCGCTGTCGTGTCAATCTTTAAGCCACGGATCTCAATAATATCATTTGTCTGTACATTGCTTCCGATCAAACGCTCATATCTTGCAAGATGTGCTTTGACTCTTGCCACAAGTTCGCTCGGACTAAACGGCTTTGTCATATAATCATCTGCTCCAAGCCCAAGTCCCCGGATCTTATCGATATCATCCTTTTTGGCAGAGACCATAATGATCGGTGTATTTTTCTTCTGACGTACTTCTCTGCAGATTTCAAATCCATCCACTCCCGGAAGCATCAGGTCAAGGATCACCAGATCAAACTGGTCCGTCAGCGCCTTCTCAAGCCCCGTCTCCCCATCATTTGCAACTTCTACCTCGAACCCGCTCAGTTCTAGATAATCTCTCTCCAGATCTGCAATCGTTTCTTCATCTTCTACGATTAATATTCTACTCATTTACCGGTACCTCCTGATATTTTCTGATTACAAAATACATGACCGTCCCTGTCCCTTCTCTGCTTGTCGCCCAAATCTTGCCGCCATGCTCCTCGATGATCTTCTTCACAATCGAAAGTCCAATGCCGCTTCCGCCCTTAGAAGAATTTCTCGATGCATCTGTCCGGTAAAAACGATCAAAAATATTCGGCAGATCTTTGGCGGCAATTCCTTTCCCATTGTCCTCCAATTCCACCTGAATAAAATCACCGACGTCCTTCACCCGCAAGTTAATCCGCGCCCGCTTCTTATCCATATATTTCAAAGAATTCGTCACAATATTGTTGATGACTCGCTTTAACTGCTCGGCATCGCCGATGATGCGGATATCTTCCTCTACGTAATTGAAATATCCAAACTCGACATCTCTCTGCTCCAGTTCCAACTTCAGATCTTCTGCACAGTCATCAAAATATTCATTGACTGACAGTGTTGTAAAGTTGTATGGAATTCGATTCGTATCAATCTTAGAGTAAAGTGTCAGTTCATTGATCAGAAGATCCATCTCATTTGCCTTATTATAAATCGTCCGGATATACTTCTCCATCTTCTCAGGTGTATCTGCAACACCATCCATAATTCCTTCTACATATCCCTTGATGGCTGTGATTGGTGTCTTCAAGTCGTGGGAAATATTACTGATCAGCTCCTTGCTCTCCTTATCATAGGCAAGCTTCTCCTCCGCATTGTCTTTCAGCCGCTTCCGCATCTCCTCAAAATCCTGACAAAGCTGTCCGAGTTCATCATCGGTATCCGGAATCAGTCGGAAATCTAAATTCCCTTCTTTAATATTCTTTGTTGCCCTCTGCATCTTCACAAGCGGAATCTTGATTCCTCTGTAAATCCAGACAACAAGCAGCGCTCCGGTAATGACAAGGATCACAATGACCGCCACAAGAATGTCTCTTAAGAATTGTGATACTTCCGGCAGCATGCTCGTCACATCTGTTACAATAAATGCACTGCACTTGTTCTTGTCATCACTGACAAAATCCACCTGCTTTACAAGTACCTGTGCTTCTCCGCCAATATATACACCATTCTCGGAATCTGCATTGTATTCCTCATAAGCCGGTAAATCCGGGATCACCGCCTCCGTCTTCTGCGGATCTTCTCCCATATATACGATAATATCATCCTTTCTCACAAGAAGATAGGATCCTTTCTGCCGAAGCCTCTGGTTAAACTGCTCCAGATAAGAAGCATCTTCCAGCTTCTCCGGATCCTTATCCGCTGCCCTCTCCAGCTCATGATATGCCTCTTTCGTAATCCGGCTCGGCACCTGCACACTATTTAACAGTGCTTCATAGGTGGTCCCTGTAATTCCATATGTCTTCTCGATCGAACGAATCTGAAGTTGTGCGAATCCACAAAATACGGCGCTCGTCAAGAGCACCGGCAAAATAATGATCGTCATAAAAGCAATGACCAGTCGTGTTTTTAATTTCATCGTGTCCAACCTCTTGTTCTATATACTTTCTATGCTTGTCTCAATCTGACTTCATTATTATATCATGCCACCTTGTTAAATACACCAAAACACCTATAAACATTTATAAAATTTTTGTAAACCCTGGCATAACAACGGCAAGCGCATCGCCGTTTTTAATCCCGGTATTTCAACGACACTTATCCGTCATTTTCCCAATATATTCCTGCTCCAGTTCTTCTGCCAGATACGCATCGCTCATGCAGTGCATATCAGATACACCGTCACGGATCAACTGGTAGGTCTCAGAATAATAAAAGGATTTCAACGCTGCATCGAGTGAAAGTCCCTGCTTTTTTGCAAAACATTCGATGACACGGCTATATTTTTTCTGAAGTAAAATCGGATTCGCTGTCATAGTCTTTCACTCCCTTCAAAATGTAATAGAGACAGTGATTTCTCTGTACGGAAACAAATTTGCAGATTTGGCTTTTCATAACGCAGGCGGTTGATAGCTTCCGTCTTATCAATCAGTCCGTCAAAAAATAGTTCCACTGTATTGAATACCTTATCATTGGCAACCCCTCCCACAACAAGGTCATAATCTGTCGAATCTTTTCCTGCACGGCAATTCAGAATGAAATCCAGCCATTCCTCAGAATAAGAATCAAATTTCAGTGTTTTCAATTCGATTTCCCGGTTTTCATCATATTCATACCGAGAGATAATGCCATCTTTTCCACGACGTTTGAACTTACCACACCACTTCACAGCTTGCTCATGCAGCGGTGTGACATAAAAGCCACGCCCAAAGTCTACATTAGAACGGGAATGAACCAAATCCGGCTGTACAATCTCCAAAAAAGAACCGTGATAGAGAATCATACTTCCACCTTCCTTTCTTTCATCACATCAAGGAGGTCGTCTACAATATATTCCCGACTCTGGGTATGCAGCATTTCATATTCCGGCACAATATAACCATTCAAAATATCACTTTTCTCCGTAAATGCCTGATAGACACGTTCCGCATCCACACCCAACTTTGCCGCAACATTTTCAATACAAAACACAGCAAACTCCAGTTCACTGAAATTTTTTATTTCTTCATTCGTCATCATAAACACTCTCTCCTTTATGACCATTTTAAAAAATCACTTTTTTCTGTTCTTTAAAGTGAAAAATCACCGACCACTTCATAGAATTCTCTTTGCTCTTCTGGTTCCGCCTCTAGTCTTTTTTCTAATGACCGCAGCTTTATTATTTTTATTATACTAACATCTTATTCATCCGACAACTTTTGTTTTCTGATTCACGAAATTCAACTCTGTTATTTCGGTTCTAAACTTTACTTAAACGCAAAACTGCTCCACAGATTTTCTCTTATCTGTGGAGCAGCTATCCTTCTCATCTGATGATCGAAGTCTCTTATAAATATTTCTTTAATGCTTCTACTTTATCCAGTTTTTCCCATGGAAGATCTAAGTCGTTACGTCCAAAGTGTCCATAAGCTGCTGTCTGCTTGTAGATCGGACGGCGAAGATCTAACATTTTGATGATTCCTGCCGGTCTTAAATCAAAGTTCTCACGGATGATCTCTACTAACTTCTCGTTAGAAAGTTTTCCGGTTCCGAATGTATCTACCATGATCGATGTCGGATGAGCCACCCCGATTGCATAGGAAAGCTGGATCTCACATTTCTTTGCGATTCCTGCTGCAACGATGTTCTTTGCAACATAACGTGCTGCATATGCTGCAGAGCGGTCTACCTTTGTACAGTCTTTTCCGGAAAATGCTCCACCGCCATGACGTGCCATTCCGCCGTAAGTATCTACGATGATCTTACGTCCTGTCACACCACTGTCTCCGTGTGGTCCACCGATTACGAATCTTCCTGTCGGGTTGATGAAGAATTTTGTCTGCGCATCTACCATCTCCTGCGGAAGTACCGGATCAAATACATACTTCTTAATATCTTCATGAATCTGTTCCTGAGTTACATCCGGATCATGCTGTGTAGATAATACAACCGCATCAAGACGCACCGGAATTCCCTCTTCGTTGTACTCTACTGTCACCTGGCTCTTACCATCTGGTCTGAGGTAAGAAAGTGTTCCATCTTTGCGGACTTTTGTCAGCTGCAATGTCAGCTTGTGTGCCAGCGCGATTGGATATGGCATCAATTCTTCTGTCTCATCCGAAGCATATCCGAACATCATTCCCTGATCTCCTGCTCCAATTGCATCGATCTCCTCGTCTGACATTTTGTTTTCTTTTGCTTCTAAAGCTTTATCTACACCCATTGCAATGTCAGAAGACTGCTCATCGATTGCTGTGATCACACCACAAGTATGTGCATCGAATCCGTATTTTCCTCTGTTGTATCCAATCTGATCCACAGTATCTCTTACGATTTTCTGAATATCTACATATGCATTTGTTGTAATCTCACCCATAACAAGGACAAGTCCTGTTGTGATCGCTGTCTCACATGCCACACGGCTCATCGGATCCTGCTCCATCAGCGCATCTAACACAGCATCTGAAATCTGGTCACAGATCTTATCCGGATGACCTTCGGTTACTGATTCTGAAGTAAATAATAATTTTTCCATTCGTACGTTCCTTTCTTTTTTCTCTTTCTCTTTCGCCGGACTGTTCTTTCTTTCTCTGATAAAAAGTCATTTATCAAAACTCTCTGAGATAAAAACAGCAGCCCGACAACATTCGGACTGCTTTATACTCATAAATCAATCCTCTTATTGTTCGATTACTCGCTCAGGCTGGCACCTTCCGTTCACGGGGTTGCCGCAGCTTCACAGATCCTTTGTATCTCCACTGCTCTGAATAAGAGAAAGTTTCTATTATTCTGTTCTTGTTCCGTTAGAAATCATAACACTGATTGACAGGACCGTCAAGAGTCTTTTTGAGAAAACTTTTCTAGTTACTCTGTGCCTCTTTCATTGCCTGCTCTCCGTTTGTCTGGGCATCTTTGAGCGCTTCGTCAATTCCTTTTTCTCCGCTGAATACAAGATCAAGCTGTTTTCCAAGTTCATCTAACGCATTCTTGCCGCCGATATTTCTTGTTCCCTGGAAACCTTTGTCAAAGCATTCCAACGAAAGTTGTTTGATCGGTTTTTCCTCGAGTACTTTTGCGAACACCGGATCCTCCTGTGCAGATACACGCACTGGAATATATCCTGTCTCTGCCGCAAAATATGCTGTATTTTCTGTATTTGTCAGGAATTTAATATACTCCCATGCAGCTTGTTTCTGCATGTCTGTTGCAGAATCAAATACTGCCACATTTGTTCCGTAATACAGCTGATCATCTGTCTTATGTCCTGGAAGCGCTGCGGCATTGATAGTAATACCTTCCATCGTTCCTTCTTCTATGTATGGCAGTGCAGATGTAGAAGCTACGCACATCGCAGCACGTCCATCCTGCACCGGAACATTTGCATTTTCATCATCTCCGGCAAATCTTGCTGTCTTTGCCTGGAACATACCATTTAAAAATTCGATTGCCTCCTTTGTCTCCGGTGTGTCAAAATACAATTCATTTGTTTCTTCATTCATCGTACTTCCACCTGCCTGCTTCAGCCACGGTGCAATATCTGTCGAAAGGTTATTTGCAAATACACATCCATACACTTCCGGTTCGCCGTCCTTATCCTCGTCTACCGTCAGTTTCTCAGCTGCCGCTGTCCACTCGTCCCATGTCTTTGGAACTTCTACACCAGCTTCTTTGAACATAGTTTCATTGTAATATAAAACCATCTGACTTTTGTTAAACGGGATTGCATACTGTTTTCCATCCCAGATTCCATCTGCAAGGAACATCTCCGGAATATCTGCAAGGTCTTCCTCAGTAAATCCTGTCTGTTCATCTTCCATATATGGTGTCAGATCTGCCACAAGCCCTTTGGAAACATACCAGGATAATCTGTTGGAATAAATCTGTGTCATTGTTGGGAGCTGATCTGCCTTGGCAGAGGCCATCAATTTATCAAACAGATCCATGTATCCTCCCTGATTCACTAATTTTACGGATACATTTTCATTCTGCTCCATAAAATCATCTGTAATTTTCTGGATTGCCTCCTCATTAGATCCTGACATCGCATGCCAGAATGTAATCTCTGTTTTTTCCGTCACTTTTGTGTCTGTTTTTTTCTCTGTTGACGACTCTGTTTTCGTCTCTTCTTTCTTCTCCGTTTCTTTTTTCTCCCCTCCACATGCGGTCAGCATGGATGCTGCCATCGTCGTGCAAAGAAGTGCCGCCAATACTTTTTTCTTCATCTTTCTTTTCCTCTCTCTTTTCGTTTTATCCTTTCAGTCCTGATTTGCTTACCCCTTTCACAATATATTTTTGTGTAAATAAATATAAAATGATCACCGGCGCAATCACCAGGATCGAAAAGGCCATTAAAATATGATATCTTGTTCCCGCCTCGGTTGAAAATGCTACCATTCCTACCGGAAGCGTCCGCATCTCCTCTGAATTTGTCGTGATCAGAGGCCACATGTAGGAATTCCAGCAGTTAATGAATTTTAAAATAGCAATCGATGCAAGTGTCGGTATGGAACACGGAATTAAAATGGTAAATAAAAACCGCAATTCCGAGCAACCATTTATCTTCGCCGATTTATAATAAGAAATCGGAATGCTTTCAAACTGCTGTTTCAGTAAAAATATCGAAAAAATACTTGCACACCAGGGAATGATCAGCGCCTTATAACTGTCAATCCATCCCCAGGTGCTCAGTGTAATATAATTAGGGATCATCAGGATTTCTCCCGGAACCATCATGGTCGCTACAAGAACCAAAAACAGAGCATTTTTAAACCGGAATGGAATATATGCAAATGCATAGGCCGCAAGTACTGTTGTAAATACTTCCCCCACCGTCACCATTACTGCTGTAAACACACTGTTGAAAAAATATCTGGCATACGGTACTTGCTGCAATGCCATCTTGAAATTTTCCCACTGCCAGACAGATGGGATCCATTTTGGTGGCATCGATAGTACTTCCTTTGCCGGCTTAAATGCTGTCAGAACCATCCAGACAAACGGAAGGCTGACCCACAAAAGTCCCGCAGCCAGAATGACATAGGACAGAACTGTCACCATCTTTTTCCCTTTTCTCATGACTTCCTCCTTTCTGACGAAAACAGAAACTGGAGCAACGTAAAAAATAAAATCACAAGAAACAGAAGAAATGCTGCCGCCGATGCGGTAGTAAACTCCCAGTGTCTGTAAAACTTATCAAAAATATAATAGACAATCGTAAGCCCGCTCTGAAGCGGCCCCGGTTTCTGCCCGTACATGATATAAACTTCATCAAAGATCTTAAAAGCTCCGATCAGTGATGTCACAGATAAGAATAAAATCGTCGGTCTTAAAATTGGAAGAATAATATAGCAGATCCTTCTAAATGACCCTGCGCCATCCATCCGTCCTGCCTTCACATATCTTTCATCTACCCCTTGAAGTGCAGCCAGCAAAATAATAATTTTATAGCCAAGCCCTTTCCACACACTTAATACAATCAAGATCGGGATGGTCATCTGCGCATCTGTAAGCCATGCCACTTTTGGCATCCCAAGCACTGAGAGAAGTGCATTGACCATTCCATAATCTTTGTTGAGCATCCACCGCCACACAACAGCCACTGCGGTCGTCGATGTGACAAATGGAAGAAAATATGCACTTCTGAAAAATTTCTGAAACCGGATATTGGAATTTAAAATCAGGGCAAATACCAATGCCGTAATGATTCCAAGCGGTACCGAGATCACCGCAAATACTGCCGTATTTTTCATAGCAAGAGCAAACTCCGAATCTTTCAATACGTAGAGAAAATTGTCGAGACCGACTGCTTCCACCGTATCTGTCAGATAATCAAATTTCGTATAAAACCCCATAAAAAAAGACTTCAGCACTGGATAAAATTGAAAGACTGCTATGACAGAAAGTGCAGGCAGCAAATACAGAAATGCCCGAAACTGCGGATTTCTGATTTTCCATCTTCTCTTCATTATCTGTCACCCTCCCCTGGGAACAAATGAAGCCGCTTGACACGAAATGACACACGTTCCCCTTCTGAAAATGTCTTTTCCCATCCGACGCAGGCCGTCAGCACCTGTTCACCTGCTCGGAAATGAATGTACATATCTTTTCCAAGTGTCTGTATTCCGGTGATCACTCCCGAAATCGCTTCTTCTTCCTCTGTACTGCACAACTCTAATGCCTCCGGACGGATGCCAACACAAACACTTCCTTTCAGTTCTCCTGCCTCGTGTATTGTTCCTTTTTTCACGGTCACATTCTCATCACCTAGCAGCAGACTGATTCCATCCTCTACTTTTTCTCCCGGAACAAAGTTCATTGGTGGATTTCCAAGAAATTTCGCCGCAAACATATTTTGCGGCTCCATATACATCTCTTTTGGAGAAGAATACTGACTGATCTTTCCTTTCTCCATCAAAAGAATCTTATCCGAGATACTAAGCGCCTCTTCCTGATCATGTGTCACAAAAATAGTCGTGATCCCCAGTTGTTTCTGAACACGCCGGATCTCATCTCGCAGTTCAATGCGAAGTCTTGCATCCAGATTTGACAGTGGCTCATCTAAAAGTAAGATCTTTGGATTCTTTACGATGGCACGCGCAATCGCAACTCTCTGCTGCTGTCCACCCGATAATTTCCCCGGCTTTCTCTTCAAGTATTCTTCAATCTGAAGCATTTTAGCCGCTTCTTTTACTTTTTCTATCCGGTCTTTTTTCTTCCATCCTTGCATTTTCAGAGGAAATGCAATATTTTCCTGCACAGTCATATGAGGATAGAGCGCATAATCCTGAAACACCATTCCAATGTCCCGCTCTTCCGCCTCCAGTCCTCCGACATTTTCCTCATCAAAATAAATATCTCCTTCTGTTGCCTGCTCCAGCCCGGCGATGATCGATAAAGTCGTGCTTTTCCCACATCCACTCGGTCCAAGCAGACAGACAAGATCTCCATCCTCAATTTCCAAATTCAAGTGATCTACTGCAGTCACTTCCTGATACCGTTTAGTAAGATTCTCCAGTCTAATTCTCATCTTCCAGTTCCTCCAGTGTTCTCTCTGTCAGCGGAACCATCCGAAGAATGATTCCTTCTTCTTCCAGCATCTCTTTCAGCACCTGCATAAAGATTCCCATCGCTTCTTTCCGCTCTCCTTTTTTCAGATATGCTTCCAGATTCGGTTGTGAAGATAACTCTCCTCCCCAATCCGCAGAGAACGTGTATCCGATCCCACAACTCGGACTGCCGTTGATTCCTACTACTCCAAGCACTTCCACCCGCTCTGCACAGTTTTGATACTCCTTCACTTGAAGCACAATATCCTCTAACATCTTTCTCGCCTGTCTTCTGAAAAAAGGATTATCAAACTGTTCCGAGGAATGTCCCCACCGTATTCCACCGTACATCAAAAATTCCGGGCACGGTAATTGCATCAGCTGAATATCCTCCTCAATCACTTTTTTCAAAAATGCTTTCCTGTTTCTCTCCTCCTCCGTTTCAAACTCCACTGCATACTGAATCTTAGCACGCACATTTAGAATGCAATGGCTGACTAAAAGTAGTTTCTTCTTGTTTTTCATCCCTCGTATCCTCTTTCTTTCCATATTTTGTATACTGCAAAGAAAAGTTTCTCCGATTTTCTTTAACCTTCACTATAACATGGAACCTTATGGATGAAAAATTGTTTATTTCTATAATGCTTATTTATACTATCTATAAATTTCACTTTACAAAGAACCAAAATAAACAGCCTGCCAAAACACCCGGTCTCCTCGACCGATCTGCTCTGGCAGGCTGCTTTTCACTGCTGTATGATCTGTATTTATTTTTTATTTGAAATAGTCCTTATCCTACTTTCAGTTTAAACTTCTGGATCTCTTTTTCGCTTGCGACTTTCTCAATCATCGCACCAAGCCCCTGCAGTTTCTTCTCAAACTGTTCATATCCTCTCTGGATGTAGACAATATCATCTACGATTGTGATTCCATCCGTCGCAAGTCCTGCAATCACAAGTGCCGCTCCTGCTCTTAAATCCGGCGCACTGACACGAGCACCTGAGAACTTTTCTACCCCTTCGATCGTTGCAGAATTTCCTTCTACTTTGATGACAGCTCCCATTCTTGCAAGTTCATCTAGATATTTAAAGCGATTTTCAAAAATACTCTCTGTAATGATACTTGTCCCTTTTGACAGAGCTAACGTCACGCCAATCTGTGGCTGCATGTCTGTCGGGAATCCCGGATATGGAAGTGTCTTCACCTGTGTGCTTTTTAAGCGCTTGTTTGCCACAACTCTGACTGCATCGTCAAATTCTTCTACCTGGCATCCCATCTCCTCTAATTTAGAAATCGTTGCCTCAAGATGCTTTGGAATTACATTTAATACTGTGATGTCTCCCTTTGTCGCTGCGGCTGCAAACATAAATGTTCCTGCTTCGATCTGATCCGGAATAATAGAATATTCTGTCTTGTGAAGCTTCTGCACACCACGGATCTTGATCACATCAGTTCCTGCTCCCTTGATGTTGGCTCCCATGCTGTTCAGGAAATTCGCCACGTCAACGACGTGTGGTTCCTTCGCAACGTTCTCAAGAATAGTCAGCCCATCTGCCATCGCCGCTGCCATCATAACATTGATCGTTGCACCTACGGATACTACGTCAAAGTAAAGATGTGTACCTTTCAGTGTCTCTGCTTCTGCAAGAATCTTTCCATGTTCAATCTCAACTTCTGCTCCGAGCGCACGGAATCCTTTCAAATGCTGATCGATCGGTCTGCTACCGATATTACATCCTCCCGGAAGCGCAACCTCTGCCTTATTGTACTTCCCGAGCAGAGCCCCAAGTAAATAGTAGGAAGCCCTGATCTTCTTGATGTAGTCATAGTCTATGCTAAAATCACCGATTGTGCTTCCGTTAATCTTCACTGTATGTCTGTCAACTCTCTGGATCTGGGCTCCGATGCCCTCCATCGCTTCTAAAAGTACATTAATATCATTTACATCTGGTAAATTGTCAATCGTCACAGTCTCATCTGTCATAATCGCTGCTGCAAGAATTGCAAGTGCTGCATTCTTCGCGCCGCCAATCTCCACTTCACCTACGAGCGGACTGCCGCCCTTGATTATATATTGCTCCATATCGCACCTCTATTGTTCCATTTATTTTACTTCATCTGATTTTCAAGTGATCGTTATCGTCCCTTCTGCCATCCTAACTGTCGAATCCCTATCTCTTATCTACGGGACAATAACCTGTAATTTCTTTTTAGTCCACGGAGTATTATAGCACATATTTCTTATTTGTAAAACAATTTTCATTCTCTCTGATCAGTCCGACGTCCAGTCCTTCTGTTTTCAGCCCCGAAATTTGCCTCTTCTTTGTCACTCTTTTTTCTGCTTAATACTTATCATATCAAAAGAACTCTCCAAATATACGATACCGGAACGGTTTCTAAAATTTTCATTTTCTCGTTTTGTCCCGCATCTCTATAGTATTTTACCATATTTTTGTCTCTCCGTCCAGCGCACACTTGTTCTCATGTCCCGCTCACCTTTCTTGCACGCCACACATTCGTCCGCAGACAGCCGAGGAAAAATTTTTTCTTCTATGTTTTAGCATACAATTTTCATCTGCACTTTAATAGTATCTTCTCCCTCTTTTTCTGTGATCACTTCTCCTCTTAAACAATTCCTGGAATAACAGAATCTCAATAATTTCCCTGAGATGTTGATCTCTATCCTTTCGATTTCTTCCGTTTTGCTGACGCCCCATCTGCAGATACTGCTGTTCTACATCTTCTTCATCTGCCATCTCCAGTTCCTCTTTTTCTTCCCGCATCATTCTGTCGTATACCCGCCTGCACATCAAACGGAGCTGAAGCTGGTCAGGATATTCATCATACATCATGCTCCCCTCATATTCCATCCGGTCGCACTCATCCTCTACATAAGGCAGAACCTTTTTTGCCGTCTGTGGATACATACTTTTCATATACTCAAAATCGTAACGTTCAATTCTTTCGTCATCATACTGAAGCGGCATAGGATATGCCATATAATATGGTAACCGATAATCCATAAAAATACCTGCGCTTTCCTGTTTCATCTAATTTACTATATGAAAAAATATCCAAAGCGTGAAAAATACAAAAAAATACGTTCTGAATGAAATCTACTCTCATTCAGAACGTATTCTGTTTCGTCAATCTTTGTTATTTTACTGCATTCTGCCTTGCAATCGCTTTCTTTAATGCGACTTCTGCACGGAGTACATCAATTCCGTCCTTCTTTGCAAGTCTCTCTTTTGCACGCTCTTCCGCTTTCTTTGCACGCTCTACGTCAATCTCCTCCGGCCACTGTGCATCTTCTGCAAGTACCGTGATCTTATCCTTCTGAATCTCAACAAATCCACCGAGGATTGCTGCTTTCTTCACTTCCGATTCATTGTGGATCTTCATAACGCAAGGCTCTAAGATCGTTGTAAGCGGAATATGGTTCTGATATACACCCATCTCTCCTTCGACCGATACAAATTCGAGGAATGTCCCCTCGCCTTCGTAGAATACTTCATCCGGAGAGATGATCTTCAATTCAAATCTCTCTGCCATAGGAACTCCCTCCTACTTCACGCGAGCAAGTACGTCATCAATATTTCCTGCGTTCAGGAAGTAACCTTCCGGAATATCATCGTGTTTTCCTTCGAGGATCTCCTTGAATCCCTGAACAGTCTCACTGATCGGTACATAACGTCCTTCAAATCCTGTGAACTGTGTCGCAACGAAGAACGGCTGTGATAAGAATCTCTGGATCTTTCTCGCACGGGATACAGTAAGCTTATCGTCTTCGGAAAGCTCATCCATACCAAGCATTGCGATGATATCCTGTAATTCTTTGTATTTCTGAAGAATTTCCTGCACACCGCGGGCTACATTATAGTGCTCTTCGCCTACGATATGTGGATCAAGCATTCTTGATGAAGACTCCAGTGGATCTACCGCCGGGTAAATACCAAGCTCTGTGATCGCACGGGAAAGTACGACTTTCGCATCCAGATGGGCGAATGTCGTAGCCGGAGCTGGGTCAGTCAAGTCATCGGCAGGTACGTATACAGCCTGAACGGATGTGATAGAACCGTTCTTTGTAGATGTGATACGTTCCTGAAGAGCTCCCATCTCTGTCTGAAGTGTAGGCTGGTAACCTACGGCTGAAGGCATACGTCCAAGAAGCGCTGATACCTCTGAACCTGCCTGTGTGAAACGGAAGATGTTATCGATGAACAGAAGTACGTCCTTTCCACCTTTGTCACGGAAATACTCTGCCATTGTCAGACCTGTCAGACCAACTCTCATACGAGCTCCAGGTGGCTCATTCATCTGTCCGAATACCATGGCTGTCTTATTGATAACTCCTGATTCTGTCATTTCGTAGTAGAGGTCATTTCCTTCACGGGTTCTCTCTCCTACACCTGTAAATACAGAATATCCACCATGCTCTGTTGCAATGTTTGTGATAAGTTCCTGGATCAATACTGTTTTACCTACACCGGCACCACCGAACAGTCCGATCTTACCACCTTTCTGATATGGACAAAGTAAATCGATTACTTTGATACCAGTTTCCAGCATTTCTGCCTCGGTTGCCTGCTCCTCGAATGTAGGCGCTTTTCTATGAATCGGTTCATATTCCACGTCTGTCGGAGCCGGTTTCTCATCGATTGCTTCTCCAAGTACGTTGAAGATACGTCCTAATGTATGTTCTCCAACCGGTACTGTGATCGGTGCACCTGTCGCAACCGCATCCATTCCGCGCACAAGTCCGTCTGTCGGACCCATGGCGATACATCTTACTGTATCATCTCCCAGATGCTGCGCAACTTCTACAACTAACTTTTCGCCATTGGATCTTGTGATCTCAATCGCTTCGTTAATCTCAGGAAGCTGGCCCTCGGCGTATTTTACGTCCAATACCGCGCCGATGATCTGAGTGATTTTACCTATATTTCTCTCTGCCATCTTTTCACTCCTAATCTGTTTTCCAATACTACAATGCCTCTGCACCCGCGATGATCTCAGTCAGTTCCTGAGTGATCGCACCCTGACGGGCTCTGTTATATTTCAATGCCAGGTCTTCGATGATCTCTTCTGCGTTGTTTGTCGCAGAATCCATCGCCTGCATACGCGCACCATTTTCACTTGCAACGGCCTCTACAAAGGCTCCGTAGAGAATGCTTGTCATATATTTTGGAACAAGCAGTCCGACTGCCACTTCCTCTTCAGGCTCAAAGTTCATCAGTGTCAGTTTATCCACAGAACTTTCTCCCTCTTTTTCCTCCTCTGCGATTGCAGCGGTGTCTACCGGAAGTAATTTTGTAAGTGTCGGAATATGACTTACAGTATTCTTGAAGAATGTGTATGCCACATAGATCTCACCGATCTCCCCTGCCGCAAAATCAGTCAGAAGTCTTTTGCTGATCGCCTGTGCATCACTGTAAGAAGGTTCTTCGATCACGTCAGAGAAATCTTCCACGATCTCATATCCCTTTCTCTCCAATGCTTCCGCACCTTTATGTCCGACCGTATACAGACGGATATTTTCTTTCTCGATTCCACTTCCAGTAATCAGTTTCACGATATTAGAATTGTATCCGCCTGCGAGACCTCTGTTTGATGTCACAACTACGATTCCGACTTTCTTAGAGTCGCTCTTCTGCAAGTATGGATGCTCAATGTTTCCTGCTTTTGCAAGCATGGAAGTCACCGTCGCATACATGCATTCGAAATATGCTTTTGAATTTTCCGCGCGGGTTCTTGCTTTTTGCAGCTTTACAGTAGAAATAAGTTTCATGGCTTTTGTAATCTGCTGTGTACTCTGCACACTGCTTCGACGTCTTTTAATCTCTCTCATTGATGCCATGATATAGTTCTCCTCTCACCTGAATGGTAATCGCTACCGCACTAAAATTCTGCTTTAAATTCATTGATTGCTTTTACAAGTGCTTCTTCTGTCTTGTCAGAAATTACTTTTTCTGTACGGATTGCTTCTGGAATTTCCGGATATTTTGTCTGAATAAATTCAAACAGTCCTTTTTCAAAACGAAGCACATCTTCTACCGGAATATCCAGCAGATGTTTCTGTGTTGCCGCATAAATGATGATAACCTGGTATTCTACCGGCATTGGCTGATACTGTGGCTGCTTTAACATCTCTTTGATGCGGGCACCCTGTGCAAGACGTTCTGTCGTATCTGCATCAAGCTCAGAACCGAACTGTGCGAAAGAAGCAAGCTCACGGTACTGTGCAAGGTCGATACGGATCGGTCCTGCGATCTTTTTCATCGCTTTGATCTGTGCAGAACCTCCAACACGGGATACGGAAATACCCGGGTTGATCGCCGGTCTGAAACCAGCATTGAACATCTCTGTCTCGAGGAAGATCTGACCATCTGTGATAGAGATAACATTTGTAGGGATGTATGCAGATACGTCACCTGCCTGTGTCTCAATGATCGGAAGTGCTGTCAGAGAACCTCCGCCTAATTTGTCAGATAATCTTGCTGCTCTCTCTAACAATCTAGAGTGCAGATAGAATACATCTCCCGGATAAGCCTCACGTCCTGGTGGACGACGGAGCAGTAAGGAGAGTGTACGGTAAGCTGTCGCATGTTTGGACAAATCATCGTATACTACGAGAACGTCCTCTCCATTTTCCATCCACTCTTCACCGATCGCACATCCTGCATATGGTGCAATGTACTGAAGAGGTGCCAGCTCACTTGCTGTAGATGCAACGACTGTTGTATAATCCATTGCACCATGTTCTTCAAAAGTCTGAACGATATTTGCAACAGTAGATGCTTTCTGTCCGATCGCAACGTAGATACATTTTACGCCCTGACCTTTCTGATTGATAATTGTGTCGACTGCGATCGCTGTCTTACCGGTCTGTCTGTCACCGATGATCAACTCACGCTGTCCTCTTCCGATCGGCACCATGGAGTCGATCGCTTTGATACCTGTCTGTAATGGAGTATCTACGGATTTACGAGAGATAACTCCGGAAGCAACTCTTTCGATCTGGCGGAAAGATGTTGCCTGAATCGGTCCTTTTCCATCGATTGGCTGACCTAACGCGTTTACTACACGGCCTAACATGCAATCACCGACCGGCACTTCTACTACACGGCCTGTTGTCTTTACAGTATCACCTTCGTTGATGTTTCTGTTATCACCTAAGAGAACCGCACCAACGTTGTCTTCTTCAAGGTTCAATACCATACCATATACTTCTCCAGGGAACTCTAACAATTCTCCCTGCATTGCATTTTCCAGTCCGTGGATACGCGCGATACCATCGGCTACCTGAATAACCGTTCCAACATCAGATACTTCTAACTCTGATGCATATCTTTTAATCTGTTCTTTAATGACAGAGCTGATTTCTTCTGGTTTTAAATTCATGGAGCGAATCCACCTTCCTTCTATTTTTTGTGCTCTAGTGAATCTGGATCTTTCTCAACTGTTTTGATAATTCATAGAGCTTCGTCTTAATACTGCTGTCCACAACACGGTCTTTGATACGGATCACCATGCCTCCGATCAGACTTTCATCAACATCGTAATTCATCTCAAATGTCTCATACTGTGTTGTCTCAAGCAGACGTTTCTCGATATCACTTTTCTGTTTGTCGCTCAGCGCAAAAGCTGTCGTCACATTTGCGATACCGATCTTCTTTTCTTCCTTTACAAGTCCGATAAAGTATTCAAATACGGACACTGTATCCGGGTAATGACCTTTTGTGATCAATAATGTCATCAGTCCAATGATCTCGCGGGATACATGACCGCCGAATGTTTCTTCGATGATCTTCACTTTATCTTCTTTGATGATCTTCGGATGATTCATTAATCTGCTCAGTTCTTCGTTTGTGCGTAAAACTTCCAGCACATCCTGAACCTCTGTGAAGAACAGATCCATCTTGTTCTCCTCAACAGCAACGGCAAACAATGCATCACCATATGTTTTAGAAACTAACTTAGCCATGTACGTTCACCCATTTCTTTTAATGTTTCATCGATTAGACTTTCCTGTACATTTGTATCGATTGAAGCCTTTACGACTTTTCCTGCCATAAGAGAAGCAATTGCTACCATCTCCTGCTTCATCTCATCCAATGCACGTTTCTTCTCTAATTCAACCTCTGCGTTTGCACGCGCTATAATACGGGCTGCCTCTTCTTTCGCTTCTGCAACAATCTGTGACTCTGTCTTCATCGCTTTCTTGCGGGCTTCGCTCAGGATGACCTGCGCTTCTTTGTCCACTTCTTTTAACTTTGTCTCATATTCTTCTTTGAATACGACAGCATCTGCTCTCTCTTTCTTTGCAGTATCCTGTTCTTCCTTTACCCGTCTCTTACGCTCGTCAAGCATCTTTCTGACCGGTTCAAATAACAGGTAGGACAACAGTGTGAAAAGTACGAACATCGCAATTGCAAGTGTACACGCATCGAACAGCAGTTGTGCATCCAGGTTAAATAAACGTTCCAAGGTTCAGCCTCCTTCCTTCTATTATTTTCATCTCTTCCGTTTTTCAATCTGCTTCTGTACGGAATCTCTTTTTTATAACTGACCTAATAATGGGTTAGCGAATAATAAGATCAGCGCGATAACAAGACCATAAAGACCTGTTGTCTCTGCTACGGCCTGTCCTAAAAGCATTGTGGATGTGATGTCTGATTTTGCTCCCGGGTTTCTACCAACTGCAGATGCACCATGACCTGCTGCAACACCCTGTCCAATACCAGGTCCGATACCTGCGATCATCGCAAGACCTGCACCGATTGCTGAACACGCTAAGATTAATGCTTCGTTTGTAATTTGACTCATAATAAATTCCTCCTGTTTTACAATTCATTTTCGTAAAATTTCCCTGCCTGCTAAGAGGCTGATTATTCTGCTTCCGGTAATTTATCATTGATAAATACCATTGACAGCATACAGAACACATATGTTTGAATACATCCTGAGAAGATGTCAAAGTATATGTGCAAGATACCTGGCCATCCGATTGCGAACTTCGATAACAGGCCATATAAAAGACCCATGATAACTGTTCCGGATACAACGTTTCCGAACAGACGCAATGAAAGCGAGAACGGTACCGCGATCTCACCGATCAAGTTGATCGGGAATAAAATTGGCAGCGGTTTAAACAATCCGGTGAATGCTCCGACCTTGTTGTAACGAATGTTATTATACTGGATCAGTATAAACGTTATCACACCAAGTGGAAGTGTTACACCGTAATCCGCTGTCGGTGGACGAAGTCCAAGAAGCCCTGACAGGTTGCTGACGATCAGGAATAAAAACAGCGTTCCGATATAATTCCGGTAAGGAATTCCATTTTTTCCCATGCTGCCTTTTACCATGCCGTCCAGCGCTTCCACAACCATCTCTGCAATGTTCTGCAATGTTCCAGGTTCCCCTTCGGTATCCCGGAGCTTACTGCGGACAATGAGTGCAAAAATGATAAGAAGTACGCACACAACCAGTACACTGACATGTGTCGTTGTCAGCCACAGTTCCTGCCCAAACAAGTGAAATTTGACAAGCCCGTGTATCATAAAATCAGGTCCGTCTGCAGCTAAAATTCCTAAGCCAGTTCCCACATGATCACCCTCCTTTACTTAGATTTTTGGAGTCTTACAAATACTCTGTGCGTCCACGGCTGGAGATACGCCGAGATCTTCAGACTCATAACGCCGATCAGCGCCGCAATGATATTGCCTACCTGAAAGTAAGCTGTCACTCCAAATACGACTGCAACAACAAAAAGACGGATCACATATGTCTTACGCATATGCTTCGGTGCACCCTCTTCCCCAAAGTCAAGAGCATCCTCGATCGACCGCTTCATATGTATCATCATACCGAGTGCCGTTGCAATTCCGATCCAGAGACCAACCGCAACAGACAACGTATTATCCGTCACGACCAGACAGATGATCTGTGCCAGAATTCCATATACAATTATGCCAGCCGCCAGTTCCTTCACTGTATTGTCTGCACTATTCATCTTGATGTTCCTCTTTCTCTTCTGGATCTTCATTTGCATGTTTTGCCAAGTAATATGTGTTGCGTCCTCCGGCCAGCACACCCATGATCACCAATGGGATAAACAGTGAAATGGAGAACTTTTTTTCCAAAAACACCGCAAGAAAAACGCACAAAAAAATAGGGGTGATCATACTTAATCCAAGCTGTGTAATAAGTGCAAATGTACGATACACACTTCTTTTATACTTCATAACTCGATCCCTACTTTCAATTCATATTTTCCTGTCCTTTTTATTATAACATTTTTAGGGTTCTTGTCTAGGTTTTTTACAGTTTCTTTATTAATTCTGTCTATAATTTTAGTGAATCTTCCTATGATTATATATCCCATTCTAACCGGTGTAAATGCCCCTCTAAATTCATTCCTGCGAACTGATTCTGACGAAGTGCCTCATAAAGTACGATCGCCACAGAATTTCCAAGGTTCAGTGAGCGGATATCCCCTACCATCGGAATACGGATACTGTCTTCTTTATGGTGGACTAAAATCTCCTCCGGGATCCCTGCGCTCTCCTTCCCGAACATGATATAACAATCCGGCTCATACTTTACATCCGTATAGACATTTGGCGCCTTTGTCGTCGCCATATAGATCTTTGCCCCCGGATTTTTCTCCAGAAAATCATTGTAGTCAATATAGGTTGTCACATCCAGCTGGTCCCAGTAATCCATACCGGCCCGTTTGATTGCTTTTTCATTTAGTCGGAATCCAAGCGGTTCGATCAGATGCAGGCGTGTGTTTGTTGCCACACACGTCCTCCCGATGTTTCCTGTATTCGCCGGGATCTCCGGCTCAAATAACACGATATTTAACATTTCTTCTGCCTCCTTTATCTCTTTTGCTCCCTCAGACGTTCAATAAATCTTTCCAGCCTTCCAAGCGCCACCTTCAGATCTTCCAGAGAATATGCGTAAGAAATACGGATAAATCCTTCTCCACTTGCCCCGAAGGCAGTCCCCGGCACAACCGCCACCCGCTCTTCCTCGAGAAATCTCGTGGCGAATTCTTCTGATGTCATTCCAAACTCGGAAACATCCGGGAACACATAAAATGCTCCGTACGGCTCAAAACATTTCAGCCCGATCCTTCTGAACTCATGCATGAGAAATCTTCTTCTCTGATTGTAAGCTTCCCGCATCTCATCAACTTCCGGCTGACAGTTTCTAAGTCCTTCGATCGCTGCATACTGGCTGTTTGTCGGCGCACACATAATCGCAAACTGATGGATCTTAATCATCTGCTCAATAATCTTCGCCGGACCACACGCATACCCAAGCCGCCACCCTGTCATCGCAAACCCTTTGGAAAATCCATTGATCATGATCGTCCGCTCCCGAAGCCCCGGAAACTCTGCGATCGATACGTGCTCTCCCTGGTAGCTCAATTCTGAGTAAATTTCATCAGAGATCACAAACAGATCATGCTCTTTTACTACTTCTGCGATCGGTTCCAGATCCTCCCTTGTCATGATCGACCCCGTTGGATTATTTGGAAATGGCAGGACAAGAATCTTTGTGCGAGGTGTTATTGCCGCCTCCAACTCCTCTCTTGTCAACTTAAACTCATTTTTATTTTGAAGAGGGATCACAACCGGCACACCACCTGCAAGTACCGCACACGGAAGATACGATACATAACTTGGCTGTGGGATCAGCACTTCATCGCCCGGATCGAGCATTGCACGCATTGCGATATCAATTCCCTCGCTCCCGCCAACTGTCACGACTACCTCTGACTTTGGATCGTATACGACAGATGTTTTTCTCTGAATATAATTACAGATTTCTTCTTTTAATTCCTTCAGCCCAGAGTTTGATGTATAAAATGTCCTTCCCTTTTCCAGAGAATAAATTCCTTCCTCCCGGATCCGCCAAGGTGTGTCAAAATCCGGCTCCCCAACTCCAAGAGAAATGGCATCTTTCATCTCATTGACGACATCAAAAAACTTACGGATTCCCGAAGGCTCTATTTCGACTACTTTTTTTGCTAACGGATTCCTCATTACGGTGTCACCAACATCCTTTCTGATTCTGTCTTTGCCACAAGTACTGCCCCATGATCTTTGTACTTCTTCAATACGAAATGGGTCGCTGTGCTCAGCACGGCATCCAGCGGCGCCAGTTTTCCTGACACAAATTCAGACACTTCTTTTAAAGTCCTTGCCTTCAGTGTGATCAGAAAATCATATCCCCCTGAGATCAGATACACCGCATTGACTTCCGGATAGTTGTAAATTCTCTCCGCAATCCTGTCAAATCCCTGATTTCTCTGTGGTGTCACTTTTACCTCGATCAAAGCAACCACCTGCTCCTCACCGGTCTTCTCCCAGTCGATCAGCGTATGGTAGCCACAGATGATCTTCTCTTTCTCCATCTGCGCGATCTCATTTGCAATCATCACCTCATCTGAGCCGAGCAGTACTGCTAACTCCTGCAGATTTATTTTGCTGTTCCTTTCAAGATATTTTAAAATCTCTCTTCTCATTATACTTTCCCTTCTTTCCTGTCCTGTTCGATAAATGACTCATAGATCCTTGCAAGCTCATCCGGCTGAGGTCTGTCCAGAAAACGCCGCTCGCTTCCCCCTGACAACACGCGCTCCTTCCTGTTCGTCGTATGTCCGATGACCGCTGCCTGCTTTCCTGCCTTCTGAAGTTTCTGCACAAGCGCCTCTCCATTCTGTGTAAAGATCAGAAGACTTCCCACTGACGTCATCTGATACGGATTCAAGCGGAAATATTCGCAGATTTCTACTGTTTCCTGCTGAATAGACATCTTCTTCATATCTGCTTCCAGCCCTACATCAGCTGCCTCGGCTGCTTCCCACAGTGTCGCCAGAATTCCTCCCGGACCGATCTGATAGATTGCCGAAGCGCCATGCTCTCTGGCAGTCCAGATCTGTTCCAGCGCAAACAATTCCTGCTCCATCCCTTTGATTCGATTCAAAAATGCCGGAACAAATCTCTTCGCCAGCTCTTCTTCTTTCCTGCCTGCAACCCGCAGCATTCCCTCAAGCCCGATCCATCCTGCAAGCACAATATCCTGCCCTGCTTCTGCTACCATCTTTTGAGGAATCTCTTCTTCCGCCGTTCCAACTGCATTGACATGCACAATCGCCTCGCAGATGGCGGGACTCACTTCTGCCTTGGCACAGAGGATCTGAAGATTCTGCCTCTCTGCCGCCTGCTCCATCCATTCTACCATCGCCTTCAATCTGGATTCGTATGCATAAGGCGGAAGCTGGATCTGCACATCCACACCGATTGGATCTGCACCTCGGGCAGCGATATCATTTACCGCTCGCGCCATCGCAAATATGCCGATACTTTTCGCACTTCCATACACAGAAGTCCCGGAAAAAATCACCGGAGCCGACTCTTTTACGCGGATCCCCGCACACATTTCCTCAGAAGCCGGTTCAAACATCGACTCATCTCTGACAGTATGTAATTGTTTTAAAATAGAACGCTTCAGCACAGTTCCTGACACATTCCCTATTTTCATGCTTTCCCAGTCCTTTCTTTTGTTCTGCCCATCATCTGTTCTCTGCTCCTATATGATTAGAACAAATATGGCACAACTCCGGTCAGAATCATTGCTACAATAATTACGATAATGATCACCGATGCAATCTTTCGAAATTTCTTATTATAAAAATTCATTGTTCTTCTTCCTTTCTTCCACCAACTACTATTGCACATTTCTTCCCTTCCTGCCGGAAGATATTTCTTCATTCTATACCGTTTCTTCCTCTTTTGCAAGAAACCAAAAGCGGATTTTCCCGAATCTTTTTCTAAAATACTGTTTCTTCTTCCATCTCACAAACTTCTACCACACGCGCCTCATAGTTCAGTGGATTTCGATTCTGATAATCAAATAAAAGTACCGTCTCTCCTCTGGCAGCATCTTCGGTCACTCGATAGCCAAACCGTTCGATATGTGTCATCTTCCGCAACTGTCGTTTGTCCCATTTTTCATATCCGACAAGATACTTATGTGCTTTTGCTTCTTCATCATAAAATTGCTGCTGCTCTTCTTTTTTCACCGTCTCTTCTCCTGCAAATGCCGGTCGGCTTTTTGCATTTTCCCTGAGATAAAAATCAAAAATAAGCAGTTCCCGATACAATTCTTCCCTCTCCGGATCTATCTTCTTCGCAAATGCATACAGAATCTCATACCGTGTCACCCTCGCGTGACTTAAAAAGGTCTGTCCCTCTTCATCATAATATGCGCCCAACTGCTCATACATTGAAAAGGAATCCGGAAATGCCTTTTCAAGCGCCCCAAGTGTGTACGAAAACTGTCTGCTGTTATAGTAAACTTCTACCATCTCTTCCACCCTCTTCAGGCGAAGCACATCGCTGTAAGGAAGCCACTTTGTGTAAAGCACTTCATACGGTGGTCTGCTCTTATACACAAGCCCATACTGTTCCTTCTGTTCCTCCATATAGGAGCCTTTCAGCACTTTCAGAAAACCTAACTGTAACTGTTCCGGTGCAAGCGCATAGACATCGTTGAAAGATCTTCGGAAGCTCTCGTAATCTTCATACGGAAGCCCCGCGATCAGATCCAAATGCTGATGGACATTTCCGTAAGCATTGATCTGTCTGACGATGCGTGCCACCTCTTCAAACTTCATCGTCCGGCGGATCTCCCGGATCGTCCTCGCATTGGTAGACTGTACGCCGATCTCCAGCTGGATCAGTCCCGGTCGCATCTGACTGATCAAAGAAAGTTCCTCCTCATTCAGGAGATCAGCCGACACTTCAAAATGAAAATTCGTAATCCCATTGTCATGCTCAATCAAATATCTCCAAATCTCCATCGCATGTCCGTGCTTACAGTTAAACGTCCGGTCTACAAATTTCACCTGCGGCACTTTTTCATCAAGGAAAAACTGTAATTCCTTCTTCACGAGCTCTAAATCACGGAAACGCAGGCACTTGTCTACTGAAGAAAGGCAGTAACTACAGGAAAACGGACATCCTCTGCTTGTCTCATAGTAAACGATCTTATTCTGAAAATCTTTCATGTCATGGTAGACAAATGGGACTTTGCTCAGATCCATTACCGGGCGCCATGGATTGTCCAGAATCTGCCCTTTTTCTCCCCGGTAAGTGATCCCGTCAATCTTCTCCAGACTTCCACCTTCCATATAATAATGTACCAACTCCCGGAACGTCTCTTCCCCTTCTCCCTTCATCACTCCGAATACTTCTGGAAGTCTCTGAAGAACTGCCGGACTGTCATAAGATACCTCGGGGCCTCCGATCCAGATTGGCACTCCTGGAAGAATCTTTCCTGCCTCCCTCACAAGCTGCTCTACATAATCCAGATTCCAGATATAACAGGAAAAGCAAAGAATATCCGGTTTCTTCCGGTACAGATCCATCAAAATATTATCTACCTGCTGGTTGATCGTATACTCCGCAATTTGTATCTCTTCCCGATATTCCGGCACATACGCCCGAAGACTGTACACGGCCAGATTGGAATGGATGTATTTCGCATTGATCGCTGTTAATAAAATGTTCATATACGCCTCTTTTCTGCGCCAACTGTACCTTGCGGCAAATCTGCGCCTGAAATATTGTTTTATTTTACTATATATTGTACTTTTTCGCAATTCCCAGTTGACATTTTCACATAAACAAGGTAAAATATAGACTCGTGCAGCCGGGGTGTTAGCGGTACCTTGTACCCACAATCCGCTATAGTGGGGGTGATGTTACACGGAGGGCTTATGCTTGTGAAGCTGCCCTCGGAAAGTGGCGTTGAGGCTTGGGTCTTACGCGACGGAACTCTGTGAACCGTGTCAGGTCGGGAACGAAGCAGCACTAAGCAGAGACCTCCGGGTGCCGTAAGGGTGCCTGGGCTGAGTTAACTACCGAGGTAACGTTCGGGAGGTAAGTTCGAAGTGTAACGCACGAAAAAATATGGACTTACTTGCGGTGAGTGTCTTTCAGATGCTCACCGTTTTTTTATTTCCTCATTTACACTAGATTTCTCCGGTGGTAAAATACAGATAGGCAAAATCTTTAACACAACGAATGAGCAGAAAGAAGGTTATCAAATGAAGGAATCACTCACAAAAGAAACACTGGAAGCATTTCAGAATGATTTCCGCGCAAACACACTTCACACTGTTGCGAAAAATGCCGTCACTGTAAATGGACTCTTAAAATCATCCAGAAACAGCGAGGCAGCCCGCAGCACAAGACACGAATTTTCCATCTCCCTTGAACAAGGAGAGATTACCAATCAGATGCAGAGTGGACGCTGCTGGATGTTCGCCGCACTCAACACATTCCGCTTTGAAGTCATGAAAAAACTGAATCTCGAGACATTTGAGCTGTCACAGAATTATACTTTATTCTACGACAAACTTGAGAAAGCAAATTATTTCTTAGAAAGCATTCTTGACACACTTAAGGAACCTGTAAATGGAAGACTGATCTCCCACCTTCTTACAGACCCGCTCGGAGACGGTGGTCAATGGGATATGTTGTGCAGCATTATCCACAAATACGGTCTCGTCCCGAAGGATGCGATGCCGGAGACAGCCTGCTCTTCTGCGACACGCGAAATGGCAGGATATATGACAAAAAAACTTCGTGAATTTGCCTGCACCCTCCGCAAAGCGAACGAATCCGGGGCTTCTATCGATGAACTTCGCATGCAGAAAGAATCTATGATGAATGAAATCTACCGCATCCTCTGCATCTGTCTCGGTGAACCTCCGAAGACATTCGATTTTGAAGTGCGCGACAAAGATAAGAACTTCCATCGCGATACACAGATCACTCCTCAGCAATTTTACGAAAAGTACATCGGTCTGAATCTCGATGACTATATTAGCCTGATCAACGCTCCGACCAGCGACAAACCATACCACCGCAGCTACAGCGTCAAATATCTTGGAAATGTCAAAGAAGGACGCCCGGTGCGCTACCTAAATCTGGAAATTGAAGAGTTAAAGAAAGCCGCAATCGCACAGATGCAGGACGGTTCCCCGGTATGGTTCGGCTGTGATGTCGGAAAATATTCCTGCGGCGAGAACGGTGTAATGGATCTTGACCTCTATCAGACGGAAGAACTTCTCGGTACCACCTACCATATGACAAAAGCCGAGCGTCTGGACTATCATGAGAGCCTTATGACACACGCAATGACATTTATGGGTGTGAATCTAGACGAGAACGGAAACCCAGATCGCTGGCGTGTCGAGAACAGTTGGGGAGAAAAATCCGGTAAGAAAGGCTACTACGTCATGAGTGATGCATGGTTTGACGAATATATGTACCAGGTTGTTGTCAATAAAAAATACCTTCCGGAACAATTTGTCAAAGAATATGAATCTGAACCGATCCTCCTCGAACCTTGGGATCCAATGGGCTCACTCGCATTATAATTTTTAAAAAACAGAAGGCACTGGAAAGTTATCCACGTACCTTCTGTTTTTTTGCTTTCTTTTCCACAAATCGCCCTCTTATTCCACGGAGTTTTCCTCCGCTTTCTTTCTTGCCTTTTCTTCTCTCAGCTCCCGAAAGAAAGCTTTCATCAACTGACTGCACTCCTCCTCCAACACTCCAATCTCCAGTTCTACTTGATGATTGAACTGCGGCACTTGCAGCAGATTAAAAATCGACCCTGCACATCCCGCTTTTGGATTCATACATCCGACAACAACTTTCTTCATCCTCGACTGCACGATTGCTCCCGAACACATCTGACATGGCTCCAACGTAACATACATAGTACAATCCTCCAGCCTCCAGTCATCCATCTTCCTGCTCGCCTTCCTGATTGCGATCAGCTCCGCGTGGGCAAGCGTATTCTTGTCAATCGTCCTCCGGTTATATCCTCTTGCAATAATTTTATCCTGATATACGATCACACAGCCAATAGGCACTTCTTTCAGCGCATATGCCTTCTTCGCCTGCCGAATTGCCTCTTTCATGTACTTTTCATCCTGATTCATCTTCCTGTTTCCTCTGCTCTCTTTCTACTGTCCTTTTTCTACTTTTCTGCACCAATATCCAAATCTCTCATAATCATTTCGCTCTTGCTCAGAAAGTGTGACCGGCAATCCTTCTGCTTCCCGAAATTCCAAAAAACCAAAGCACTCTGCCGCCTGCCGCTCTCTCCGGTGATAAATCCCCGGCACACCAAGTATGCAGTCATCCCCCTCCTCGATCAGAAGCAGATGATGATAGTTGTAGTAACCATGCAGCAAAAAACTGTTGTTCGCCAGCTTCCACTCTCCGCGCGCAAGTTCCCCCAGATCATTTCTCCGAATTTTCCTGCATTGCAGGCGTTCCTTTCCACCGAACTCCTCATCGTCTGTCTGTCCCCCTGCACACGCACACTGCTCCGGATCAATCTCCTGTTCCAGCACACTTTCTTCCGCAAAGCTTTCTTCCGCCTCTGCATCATTTTCTTCACTTGACTTTTCTTCTATCTCTTCTTTTTGGCTTTCTCTTCTGACGCATCCGGTAAAATTTACTTTTACCGGCTCCCATACCGCCGCGTAGAGAACCTTCTCTTCACACTTGATCAAAATCCCATCCAGACCATCCAGCCGTTCCTCTGTCTCCACCATCTGCGATACACTCCCATGCACGATCGGAAGCTCCCCAAGAGAGACTGTTTCACAACTGCCATGTTTCATGCAAAATCCAAAAACCTCCAATTTCCCATTTGCATGTTCCACGATTCCTTTCGCACTGATGCTAAAAACAGCTCCGTCTCTTTTCTGCTCTGCCCGGATAAAGCCGACATTTCTCACTGGTACAGATTCTTTATATTCATATAAATAACAGATTTGCTGTCCCATATTTCCGCAACATCCCTCAACTTGTCTTTTTCTTAATCTATGCACAAGCCAGGGGAAAAAGAACCAGAGCGTGTCTGAACTTCAGCTTCTCTGCACCTTCAAACACGCTCTGTCCTTCTATGAAACTAAAAATTTCTCTGTCAGTTCTTTAAAGCACTCACACTCTGCGATCTCTGTCACACTCTTCTCTTCCCGCTCCAAAAGCTTTCCTAATTCTACAATGTATTGCGGAATCTCACTTGCAAGCATTACTCCCTGAAGTTCTCCCATATGTGTATCTGCTCCGGAAACAGAACCTCCCACGAAAAGCTGGAACGCATCTTCCGACCGATCTCCGACTTTTACTTTTCTTCCCGCAAATCCAATCTCTGCCACCTGATGCCTTGCACAGCTGTTCGGACATCCACTGATCTGAATCATTGGCAGCCGGCTTTCGCAAAGTCCGGCTTCTTTCACTGCCGCAAGGATTCCCCTGCAAAGCTTCTGGCTCTGCAAAATTCCCATTTGGCAAGATGGAGTTCCGACACAACTCAGTGTACGTGCAACCGGTGTGTGCATCATATGCGCCATCATCGCCTGAAGCTCTTCCGCCTGCTCCTGTGTCAAGTTGCGGACATACATCTCTTCTTCCATGCTCAATCTAATCTGAGCCGCTTCCACTCGCTCCACAAATGCTGCGATCTTCTCAAGATCCTGCGCCGCAAGCTGACCACATACCGGGTGAAGGATCACTGTATAAAGACCTTCCTGACGCTGTGCGATGCAAGTACCATTCAAGTCTTCACAAGAAGATATTCCTTCTGCCGCAACCGGCGCAATCTCCTCGAACTGATGTGTTTTTTTCACTTCTTCCAGATGTTTCTCAAAACATTCTAAGAACGCCTCTGTCCCCATTCTTCTCGGAATAAAACGCGTACGTGCCTTCGCCTTATTCTCATAATCCCCTTCTGCAATGAACAGCTGGCTCATCGCCTCAACGTAATACAGCACTTCCTGTGGACGGACCAGTGACGGGTAAGGAACTGCTACTGCCGGACCTTGTCCCATCCCACCGGCAAGCCACATGCGGAACATCGGAATCCCCTTCTCAAACACTGCCATAAATCCCATATCATTGATAGAAGCGGCCGCCGTATCTTTCTCATCCGAAGAGAATGCCACCTTCAATTTTCTCGGAAGCTTGTATGAAGGAGCATTTCCAAGGAAATAGTTTCCAACCTGCAGCGCATACGGTGTCACATCAAATGCCTCTGCTTTTTCCACTCCCGCAAGCGGAGACAAGGAGACATTCCGCGGAAAATTACCGCCTCCTCCTCTTGTAAACAGATCATGATCGATCCCATCTTCCATAATATCGCATACACTGTCAATATCCAGATCATGAAGCTGCACTGCCTGTCTCGTCGTCAAATGTACTTTCTCCAGACCATACTTGTGTACATAAGAAAGAATCAGATTTAAGTGTTCCTTGGAAATCAATCCCGACGGTGTCCGCAGACGGATCATAAAGGACTTCTGATCCTGCTGCGCATATACACCCATCCCACCGGAAATACCTTTAAATTCTGCCTTGCTGATCTCCTTCTCCAAAAATCTGTGTCCTGCTTTTCTAAATTCTTGTACTTCACTTTTTAAAAACTCTTTGTAACTTTCCATATTTGCTCCTTTTCCTCTTCTCTTGCCGGATTACACGAATACTGGTGGTTCATAGGCATCCCCCATCGTCACTTTCTTCTGTTCTTCCTTCCCAAGAAATGCCCATTCCGTCATGGTCTCCCACCCATGGATACTGCGGTCATACACCTGCACATATCCAATCTTATCTGCGTGTACCCGGACTGTATTTGTATCATATTCTCTGCCTGTATACGGGTTTACTTCTCCTTTGTCACGGTCTTCCAGTTCTGCGTCTGCCGCCGCTTTCACCTTCATCAATTCCTGCTCATATCTCCTCTCCAACATCGTCTTACCGCTGAGCTTCTTTTGCAGGTTTTCCGTCCGGTCTTCTTTTTGCGTATCGATTACCTCTATTTTCACTTTGTTCACACTCGCTTCTTTTCTAAAAAATTTAAGGATATGAAATCTATCGCCAATTCTTTGGGTTCTATTTTATCAGACAATAGAAAAAAGGTAAAGAGAACAGAACGTAAATTCTTTATGACTTCCTCTTCAAAAAAAGCAGCAGTATAAGTGTAGTTTCCCCTTATACTGCCTGCCTATACAAGTTTCTATGCCTATTTTTACTGCCCATTTTCTGTCTGCATGCGGATTTTTTTCTCTCTGCCATTGCAGACATTTCCCCTTGGGAACGATTCTTAATAAGTTTCTCCCAGATATTCTTCCAGTGTCACACCACTGTCCATGATCTTCTTTGCATCTTCTTTTCCGACATACCGGTAATGCCACGATTCATAGATGATCCCTGTCTCCGAAATCTTATCCGGTGGATATCTTAAAATAAATCCATACTTATAGCAGTTCTCTTCCAGCCATTTTGCCTCTTCGGTGTCTGCCTGAGCTTCATCCAGCATCCCGTAAGAAGAAGATACAATATCCGCAGCAAGTCCCAGCTCATGTTCACTCGTTCCCGGGTATGCCACCGACTTTCCTGTCTCCTCAAATGCCTCCAGATAGGTCATTCCCTGATCGATCCACTCCTGCATCGTCTGATTATAGATTGCCTTCTGCTCCTCGATCGTACGATATGCCGAGCAAATCTGAGGACTAAGTCCCGCTTCTCTGGCCGCTGCAAGCATCTCCTTGAGCGACTCTGCTGCTCTTGCATCAAATGTATAACCATTCTCCACTTCTGCAAGTTCCGGTTGATAATTTTCATCCAGCGGATGTGTATTATTCACCAATGTCAAATTCCACTCTTTTTTCTTCTCTTCATCGACAGTGTTCTTCTCTTCCTTATCCGAACTCTGCTTTGCCGCTTTGGCTTCACTTTCTTTGACTGCCTTCGCAACTTTGGCATCAACTGCTTTTGCTTCTGTCCTCTTTCCAACGAAAATACCGACAGCTCCTCCTGCTACGAGCCCTGCCACAAGTGCGATCCCTGCGAGAGTAATCGCAATCTTCTTCAGCATTTCAAACTTGCGCTTCTGATTCCTGTCCTTCCTCGCCAGTGCTTCATCATCTATCCACATAATTTTTTCCTTTTCCTGCTGATTTTCCTGTAACATTTTTATTATACCATGTTTTTTCGTTTTTTTAAAGAATCGTGCCGAAAACTTTTCATGGGAACTTCTGTAAACAAAGCTCCTCACCGGCTTCCCTTACTGTTTCATTACCTTTCCTCTAAGCCTGCCCCATACTTCTGCCTGAAAATAAATGTATGCTCTGTCAAAAATAAAAATACCGGCCTGTCCCGCTGCTGCCATAACGAAAAACAACGTCTTCGTCATCTTCTTGGCAACCAGTAAGGATGGAAAAAAATACAATGCCGGAAGAAACATACTATTAAATACGAGATATTTCCATACCCACAAAATTATCTTTTTCTTCTGAATGCGTTCTGCTTTCGCAAGCGCTTCCCATCCGGCCTCTGCAAGCAGAAGATAGATTCCCATTGCCGCAAATGTCACACAGTACATCTTCTGCGGAGAAACGATCACACCAAGCAGAGTACATGCCGTAAGAAATGCTGCGCCGTAAGCAATCCCCCACTCTCTGACCACTATTCCAACACAAAATGCCGCTGCCGCCAGCAGAAACAGGGTACTTGTTTCAAATATGCTCCCCAGCACGATCAGCACGACTGCAAATGCAGCCAGTACCCCTGACAATGCTATTTTTCTTGCATTTACATGCATGAGCAAAGATCGCCTCCCATACATTCACACATCTGATCCGCACACCACAGATCACAACACATATTTCCAGTTCCAAATGTCGGTCTGCCATAACCATATCCGGTATTCTGATAACGCTGTCCCCTCCACTGGAACTGATTGACTAGATTTGTATATTCCGGATTGCCCGGCTCCATCGATGCTGCACGCTGCGCATGCTCCATTGCCACAAGATTATTTCCCACACCATAGTTGGCAATCGCACTACAATAATACCAGCGCGCATTCTGATTCGACATGCTTGACAGTACATTTAAAGCTTCCCGGTAATGTCTTGCATTGATATAATTGCATGCCGCCTGCATCTTCACATCATCCTCACTGCCGGAAGAATAAGATTGACCACTAGAATATCCTCCAGAATACCCTCCGGAATAATTTCCCGCATAGCCTCCAGAATATCCTCCATTCTCCCTCTGCTTCATAATCTGGTCATAAGCTTCCTGCACTTCTTTAAACTTCTCCTCCGCCAGATCAGAAAGCGGATTGTTCACATAGGAATCCGGATGATACTTCCGGATCAGTTCTCTGTACGCTTTCTTTACTTCATCATCGGAAGCGCTCGACGGCACTCCCAGCACACTGTATGGATCTGTAATCATAATTCTCCTCTGTCTTCTCCTTTTATTTCTTCCTCTAATCTACTCTTTCCTGCCGTGTCCTCGGCCGCAGACTTTTCCTCAAACTTATTCCAGACGCCAACGTACAGAATATTTCGCAGAATATCTATGTTTTCCACACATGGCAACATTTCAAAACAGTTGCTGCACTCTGCAAGGATCATCGTGAGCATCTGCCTGCATCTCTCCTCATATCCTTCTTCGTCTGCCATCTGCAAAAGCGGATTATAACTGCCCTGCGCCCGGTCTTTCTCCAAGTGGTCCTAGCCATCTAACATATAAATAAATTTCCCAACATAAAACCCCATCTTCCAGAGATTCTTCGACCAGACATCTTTTCGAAATAAGAAAAGTTCTCCCATCAATTTCCCAAAACAGCCTGAAACCGCATCGATATCCGTCTCGCCCGCCTTCTCATAATTCTGAAGCTTTGCAAGGCATTTCCGGATCACTCTGCATTTCTCCGGATACTTCTCTTCTACCTGCCGGTACAATTTCCGGTAAGTATGAAGTCCTACAAGCGCCGTCTTGCTCTTCTCATCCTTCCAGTCATCTAGAAAATGGTAATACGTCAGCACAATGTTCATATCTGCTGCATATTCTGTAATCTCATTGAAAAGCATGTCATGCTCTTTTAGTGGATGCACCATACACCGATGCTTCTTATGAACCGTCTCCGGCTCATACAAGGAAGTGAGCAGCGTCACAAGAAATGTCATATCATATGTGAGTGTAACCTGACCTCTGAGTCCATGTCGTTCTTCCAGCACATGACACAGTCCACAGTAGTATGCCTTATATTTATAAAAATCTTTCATCTTCATCTCCGGCTTATATGCCGTCACATATCCGAACATTTCCGTCTCCTTTCACTCCACTGTTCAGCATTATATCATAACTGCATTCTAAAATGTTGAGAAATTTCTTAAAAATCTATGAAAAATATCGAAAAGAAGCACCGCCCCCACAATTCAAAGATTGCAAAAACAGTGCTTCCTGACTGCGCGATCAGGGGTTCGAACCCTGGACACCCTGATTAAGAGTCAGGTGCTCTAC
>ERZ1036402.140-NODE-140-length-66523-cov-5.510607_pt1 | contig 66523 bp, 56 predicted proteins | sample MGYA00514216_ERZ1036402 | MGnify/ENA primary metagenome ERZ1036402 (study PRJEB33795, sample SAMN09464942) | human gut metagenome | host: Homo sapiens | place: USA: Stanford, California | collected 2016-11 | study: EMG produced TPA metagenomics assembly of the...
GTCCTCTGCTCTACCGACTGAGCTATCTGGGCAACTCAGTATTGCGCTAACAACAAAAGTTATTTTATACTAAGTTTTCGGATTTGTCAATACATTTTTAAATTTTTCTTCACTTTTTTGCATGAAGTGATTCTTTAGAATTTTTGAAACGTTTTGCTATAAGGAAGCTTCTTCTCTTCACTTATAGCAAAACTGATTCAAAGCCCTTTTATTACTCCCCATATATCATAATTTTCTCTAAACTTCCCTAATTTCAAATAATCTTGAAAAGAAATCTCCCTGCTGCTCTCTTGCAACTCCCGGAAGTCCTGAGGAACAGTCAGATACGCTCAATCCTGCATACATTAATTCATCACCGTAATGCTCCCCGCAATCTATTTTTGCACCAAAGCATTCTTTTACCTGATATTTCTTTTCCGGATCCAATCCCTTTAAGTAAATTCGCTCAAACTTCCCGTGTGACGGCTCTAACACCCGAAAATATGCTGCAAATGCAGTATCTTTCTCCTCTGATACAACTTCCCACGCAGAACTGTTATTCTCAAATGGACTTTGCAGTCGATAAAATGTTCCCTGTTGGAGCAGCTTTCTATTTGCCTTCATAAATTTCACTTGAACTTTCATCTGATCCAGTTCTTTCTCCGGAAGTTTTGTAATATCAAGCTCATAACCAAATGTTCCAAAATAAGCAACATTTGCTCGAATATCCAACGAAGTATTTCGAAACACCTGATGATTCGGTGATGCCGATACGTGGCTTCCGATACTGCTGAGCGGGTAGACGTAAGAAGTTCCATACTGAATCTTAATTCGATCCACTGCATCTGTATTATCCGAAGTCCATGCTTGCGGCGCATAGTAGAGCATTCCCGGGTCAAATCTTGCTCCTCCGCTTGCGCAGGATTCAAACAAAACTTCCGGAAATTCCTGTATTAGCCGTTCATACAAATCATATACTCCCAGAATATATTTATGCCGTACTTTTCCTTGATAACTCTTGCCGTTTCCATTGGAAAACACTTCCGAAAAAGAACGGTTCATATCCCATTTCACATAAGAAATCGAGGACTCGCTTAGAATCTTCTGCATTTTTCTATGAATATGGTCCACCACTTCTTTTTTAGAAAAATCAAGAATATACTGATTCCGACTGTGACAGTAATTCCTTCTGATATCTGCCAAAAGCCAGTCCGGATGTTCCCGGAACAGGTCACTGTCCTTGTTTACCATTTCCGGCTCAAACCAGAGCCCAAACTTCATTCCCATCTCTTCTATTTTTTTTGAAAGTCCGGCAATTCCATCCGGCAATTTTTCTAAATTTGGATACCAATCTCCCAGAGAACAATTATCCCAGTTTCTCTTTCCAAACCATCCATCATCAAGGACAAACAGTTCTATCCCGATTTCTTTTGCTTTCCGGGCAATCTGCAATATTTTCTCTTCATTGAAGTCGAAATAAGTAGCCTCCCAGTTATTGATTAGAATCGGTCTTTCTTTATCCCTCCAGATTCCTCTTGCAAGCCGTGTACGATACAGTTCATGATACGTCTGACTCATTTCATTCATACCATGTTCGCTGTATACCATCACCATTTCAGGTGTCTGGAATATTTCCCCTTTTTGCAGCTCCCACCGGAACTCATTTGGATGAATCCCCATCACGACTCTTGTTACATCAAAATTATCCACTTCTACCTGCCCGATAAAATCTCCGCTATATACCAGGCTGAATCCTAAAACTTCTCCCTGAAATTCATCTGCATTTTTGCGTTTCAAAATAAAAAAGGGATTAAACTGATGACTGCTGCATCCACGCATACTATATACACTCTGTATTCCATATGTCAATTCCCGACTATGTGGATGGCGCTCCCTATTCCATGATCCGGCGAACTCAATCATCTCATACTCTTTGTCAGGAAGATCCAGACAACCACTCATACAGTTTAACAATGTAATTCCCTCAGGATGTTCACACTCAAACCGCACATGCTTCGTAATCACTGGTCTCTGTGAAAAAATCGTATACGATAAAATAATCTTTGTATGGATCTGTTCATCCTCCAGTGTAATTTCAAGCGTCTCCGCCTCATCCTCATTTTCTACGTATACTGCTGGAAGTCCTTCCAGCTTTCTTTTTCCTTTTATGATTTCATGTGATTGATATTTAAAATCAACCGCCCGACTTCCATCTTCCCGCTCTAATTCAAATGCTGGATAACGGGTGTCTCCCGAACCAAATGTCGGATATTCCTGTTTTAAATGTTCCAGAGAGAATGTACTGTCCCCCTCAAAGGAATACGGAGCCATATCTCGTCTTGCATATTCGACAAGATCTTCAAAACTTTCCTTATCTGTAAGTTTTTTGCCATAATATACATGACCCAGCTGACCATTTTTCAAAACTTTTATAACATAACTAATCTTTTCATTATAGAGATGAAACTCTTTTGATGTGTGATGAAACTTAATTGCCATATGTAATACCTTTCTCCCAATTTTATAATTTACCACCGGATGTCGCAATTCCCTCAATGAACTGTTTCTGGAAAATCAGATATAACACAATCATAGGTATACATGCGATCATAGATGCTGCCATCAATTCCGGAAAATTTGATGCAAACTGTCCCTGAAGTTTTGCCAGTGCTGCTGCCAGAGGCATAGAATTCTGTTCTGTATTAGCAATCAACGGCCACATTAAATCTTTAAATCCAAACAGTGCGGTAAAAATCCCAAGCGCGACCATAGAAGACTTGGTCAATGGCATCATTACATGCAAAAATGTCTGTCCGATATTACACCCATCCAGTCTTGCTGCTTCCTCCAACTCTTTTGGAAGCCCCATATAAGCCTGACGCATAAGGAACGTACCAAACGCAGTTACAAGTCCCGGAAATACAAGTGAAAAAATCGTATTCAACATTCCCATCTTACTTACCATCAAATATTGTGGAATAATAAAAATCTGTCCCGGAACCATCATTTGGAACAACACAAGTCCAAAACAAAAATCTCTTCCTTTAAATCTCAATCTTCCAAAAGCATATCCCGCCATTGTTGCCGTTAACACTGCACAAATAATTCTTCCAAGAATCATTAAAAGTGTGTTCACATATAACCTCACAAAATCCATTTTTTCTGCAACACTCACGAAAGATTCTGTTCTCCACTCTGACGGAAAAATTACAAATGGATTCATCTGCATTGCTTCTGTATTCGTTTTAAATGCTGTCAATATCATCCATGCAAAGGGAACCAGCATGATAATGGCTCCAATAAAAAGCACAAGATGTTTTGTAACTTTTAATGTTTTTTCCCTTCTTCTCATCTTGCCTGTCCCCCCTTAATTATAATGTACCCATTTTTTCTGTGCGATCATCTGGATCACAGTAATAACCATAATAATCATAAGTAGCAACACTACAATTGCCGAACCATATCCCTTATTATTCTCCACAAATGCATATCGATAGAATAAATATACGAGTGACTGTGTCTTCGGAAGCGCTTGACTACTCTTATCAATCATCATAAAGATGGAATCAAAGACCTGCAGTGATGCAATTACTCTTGTTACAACTACAAAAAACATCGTTGGGGAAATCAAAGGAACCGTAATCTTAAAAAACTGTTGAAACGCATTTGCTCCGTCAATCTCAGCCGCCTCATAATAGTCTCTTGGAATTTCCTGAAGTCCCGCCAAAAAAAGTACCATATTGTATCCAATTACTCCCCAGATTCCAACTACTGCAATGGAATAAATCGCAATGTTCGGATCAGATAACCAGTGTACTGATTTCAAACCTATACTGTTTAAAATATGATTGAGCAGGCCAAACTCGGAATTAAAAAGCCATTTCCACACCATAGCCACTGCCGCAGGCGCTACAACCATCGGAAGAAAGTAAATTGCCCGATATGTCGAACGACCTCTCATCTTCGAATTCAACATAACTGCGATGACCAGTGCAATCGCAATGGAAAACGGAACTTCCACAATCGCATATTTAAAAGTATTAATCAATGCCTGCCAGATACTGTCATCTGCAAACAACCTCTGATAATTTTCTAGTCCAATAAAAATATTTCCTCTTCCAAATGCTCCGGTCTTAAAAAAGCTTTGCCAGATTGTCTGGATGATCGGAATGATGTTTAGAATCATCAATCCTGTCATAGTGGGAAGAATAAACATCCATCCCCACAGAAATTCTGAACGCGCCCGTTTCGTGACTCTCTTCTTTTCTTTTCCTTTCCCCATAAAATCTACCTTCCTATTTTTAATAAAAGGGTATCCCACGAAAGAGATACCCTAAATCCTTTATTGCTCTTCTGCCAAGAATCCATTCATTTGTTCTGCAAACTCTTTACATACTGTTTCCATCGGCTCTTCACCGCTGAATCCAGCTACCATTTCCTCTAACATTGCCTGAAACCATACCTGTGTATTCTTAGAGCTTGGATATGATTGAGCATCTTCCATCATGTCTAAGTAAGCCTGCATGTTGAAATTCGGCTGTGCCTTTGCCCATCCATCAGATACACCCTCGTATGCAGACATTGTAACACCGAGGTCTGCCTGTTTCGTCTGTGCTTCTTTGGATCCAAGATATTCAATCAACTGCCATGCTTCCTCTGTATGTTCTCCTTGTGCAGAAGCTGCCCATCCAAGTCCGTTTGTAATTGATTTTGTTCCTTCCGGTCCTTTTGGAAGTGGTGCGATATCGCAGTTTTCCTTAATGTAATCATTGTTAGCCATCTCGGATACCATCCATGATCCTTGGAATGTCATCGCAACTGTACCAGATTCCATTAACGTAGAAGTTCCATTTTCGGATAATACACTGTACTCCGGCATAGATCCATCTTTGATAATATTCTCAATAACCTGCATTCCTTCGATTGTTTTTGGATTATCAAATCCTGAAGTTTTCTTATCTTCACTTAACACTTCTCCACCGTACGCATAGATTGTGCTATACCATGACTCCTGATATGCCCCTGGTGTAATTGCAGTTCCATACTGATTTTTTTCCGGATTTGTAAGTTTCTTTGCAATCTCTCGGAAGTCATCCCATGTCCAGTCTGCAGATGGATATTCTACTCCAGCTTCATCAAACATTGTCTTATTATACCATACAGCACATGTGTCGATATCCTTTGGAATCGCCAACTGATCTCCCTTATCATTCTGATAAATATTTACGATACTTTCTGGATAATTAGCAAGGTCAATCTTATCACTCTTCTCAATTTTATCTGATAAATTTAATAAAATATCATCATATTGTGCATAAGTCGCTATCTGGTCCGAGTGCATCCAGAATACATCTGGCATTTCTCCTCCAGTTGTTGCCGCCTCCAACATTGTCCAATAATCCTTCCATGGTGTCACCTGGATATCCACCTCAACTCCCGTTTTCTTTGTGAAGTCATCCATGATTTTTTTCAACCCTGGTTCCTGATTGCTGTCCCAAATTGCCACTGTCAGTTTCGCATCTTTGCTACTTGTCTTTTCTTCTGTTTCTTTTTCCTTTTCTTTTCCCCCACACGCGGTCATAGATAATGCCATTACCGATACCATTGCCAATGCTACTACTTTTTTCAACTTCATAAGACTTCCTCCTTATACTGATCGCGATTCAAATTTTTATATTCTTCCGGCCTTTTCTGTACTTAATTATAGACTTATTTTCTGTAATCTTGAATAGTATAATGTTTTTTTCACATGTCTTTTTGTTGTATATTTTCTGTGTTTTAAATTTATTATTGTGCATTTTATACAATCAGACTCTATTTCTTGTTTTTCCCCTAGCTGTTTCAAAATCTTTATATAATATAATTATAGTGCAATGTATCTTTACAGTATATATTTTCAGTTTTTTTATCTTTTATTTTGTCAATTCTCATTTACAATAGCTACTTATAAATGATAAAATAATGAACATTAATACATAACACTTTTATTGAGGTGAATTTTTTATGAGTAGAGACAATAGTTACCGAAATGTTGCAGGATTTCGCTGTCTAGAGTTAGTTGACCGTCAGACAGAAGATCTTTGTCTGACACGCTGTGGCATCCAGCAATGCCCCCCTGACCATCGATGGGGACCAAAATCAAGACCACAATACCATATGCATTTTGTTTTAGAGGGCAGAGGCTATTTTGAAATCCAAGGCAAAATTTATCATCTGAAACGTGGCGATATTTTTCTGATTCCACCAAACACTCTTGCCTCCTATCATGCAGACAGTTCTGATGCATGGCACTATGCTTTTGTCAGTTTTGTTGGAACAAATGCAGAAAAATATGTTCGACAGGCAGGATTTGGCCCACATACTTTTATCCGCGACTGCTACTTTCCACCAGAACAATTCAGCTCGCTGATATATGAAATGCTGGAGGCACATCAACTTACAATCACAAACGAATTGAGAAGAATCTCTCTCTTATTCCAATTATTCTCTCTTCTCACAGAATCTTATCAGTCTGTAACCCCCTCCTCCAAGCAAACTCATTATGATTACTGCAGTGATGCATATTTAGAACATGCCCTTCAATTTATCCAATTTAATTATAACCGTAATATTCAGGTAGCTGATATTGCAAATTATATTGGTATTACCCGTTCTTATCTGTTTAATATCTTTAAACAGAATCTGAATATGGCTCCAAAAGAATACCTTCTTCATTACCGTATGGATAAGGCCAAACAGCTTTTAGACGAAAGTTCAGACACCATTTCCGATATCGCACAGCATATCGGTTACAAAGATCCTTTTACCTTTTCGAGAATGTTCCATAATATGACCGGAATGTCCCCTTCCGAGTATCGACGCACAAAATCAAATTCCTAATCAGATTATAAAATATTATACATTGTATTCACCTTTGCAACTAAAAAAATTCCGAAGAATTGACATAAAACTTTATCATTCTTCGGAATTTTCTATAATCTAAAATCAGTGTGAACTACTTTCCTTCTACCTGCACCTTCCATGCCTTTTTCTTTTTTCGTGAGGCTCTGGCTTCTCTTGATCTGTTCCTGACAGCTCTTTCAGCAAGTCTCTCATTTCCTTCATCGACATATTCTTCACTTCTTTTGCCGTAATTCTCGGATCCAACTCCTGAATTTCTAAAAACACCTTATATTTCCCACAGGAAAGTCCTGCTTCGTGCGCATTCTCTACTTCTTCAGATTTTACATAATAGCAATAAATATTTTCGCTTTTGTTTGTACAGCCCTTTATATGATTCAAAATTTCTTTTGATTGTATTTGATCATCCCCAACAACCGAGACAGTCATAATTTCATCTGATTCCAACAGCGATACGATTTTCTCCTGTTTCATAATCCGTTCTACTGCTTCGGAATAATTCAGAAACTTTACATCAAGAGATTCCAACAATTCTTCGCCATCCCGATTGTAACTTTCCACTGAGATCACACGATTAAATCGATTAAGTTCCAACTCCACAGACGGATTGATATCGATGCTGATTTCTGCTGTCGGTTCAAAATAGAGCCAATGTCCTCCAAATACAAAAACAAGTATGCACAAACAAACCGGAACAACCTGCCGGTAATTTATCTTTTGTTTTCTGCTGCCACTACTTGTTTTTTGAGAAAGAAACTCTTTTGTTTTCTTTTTCAGCTGATCCTCTGCCCGTATCTGACCAAAAGCTTCTTTCAATTGCTCATTCATACTCATCATTCATCACCTTCCAGTTTTTCCCGAAGCATTTGTTTCGAACGCGTCAAAAGTGTATAAACCGTGTTTACCTTTTTATTGAGGATATCCCCAATTTCAGAAGCAGTATATCCCTCGTAATAATGTAGATATACCACATCCCGATACTTCTGAGGAAGTGACAGCACCGCCTCCAAAACTTCCCTGTGGTCTTCCCGAATTTCCGCCGGCTGATCCAGAATGTCATCTAACGATATGACGCGACTGCGGAAAAAGCTTTTTAGAAAATCTTTACAGGCATTGATCGTAACACGAATGAACCATGCCTTCTCGTGTTCTTCATTTTCAAATGAAACAGAACTAAGGACATACTTCAAAAACACCGTTTGAAATATGTCCTCGGTATCTGCATAATTTTTTAAATGTATCATGCAAAGTCGCCGAATCATATCTGAATATTGCTCGACTACTCGATTTACATCTTGCTCACCTTTCATGAGTTTTTCACCTGCTACTTATTTTGTCTTGCCCGACATCCTTTTCCCTGTCTCATTCCCTTTCCGTCTGCCTGCGCTTTCTCTTGGCCAGATTTACAATGATCACAGATTCCATTTTGATCCTCATCCACATAGGAACAGACCACTTTTGCATTGTCACAGATTCCATTGCCATCGACATCTGTAAAATTTCTTCCTTTTGCCTGTCCAGCAGCAAAGACACTTGCTGTCCCTGCGGAAACTACGATTATTGAAGTCAAAATACCAACTGTTGTTTTCTTTATACTCATAACGAAGTCCTCCCATACTATAAATGTAATAATTACGTTTCACTTATAATACGACTGTCAGGCAAAAATCCATTCAATATTTTTATTTTTTCTATTTTACGTACTTTTTGGTTCTTTCATCCCGGATGACCCCGCCAAAATTCATTCCATATCCAAAATCGTAAGTATGTCCTTCACTGTCTTCGTAGCATTCCATGTCAAATGCCACATCTTCTTTCTGTTGTTCAACCGTTTCCATATCCTTTGGAATCTGGATTGGCAGTAGTCCTTCGGGATCAAATGCTCCGGTAAGAACATCGAGCACAGCTGCCGGAGTCACCCCATATTCTACGAGAATTGCATCCGTATACGGTTCAAATTCTGCCATCACCATCGGATTTTTTAAGGTGACGATCGCAATGACTGGTTTTTCTCCCATCTCTTTTCTCATATTCAGAATCAGATCAAGATCTTCCTCATTTGCCGCCGTGTTCCACTTCCCTTTATACCCACGGTCCTTGGATGCTTCGAGCGGATCCCCTCCTGCAATACTTATCTCTCTTGCAGTTTTTGCCTCATATGGACGATATTGAAGTGTCACCGGAACGTACCCGTTTCCACCATCTTCTCTGTCTTTCGGATCATATCCAACACTGATCGGGGATTCGATAAAACAGAGCGCGGCATCCGCTTCCCTCGGATCTTCTGTTATATAGAAATAAGATGCTGCCGCTTGTTTTGCCATCGGAGTCACTATCTGATCTCCTGTCGGCATACTCATAAAGTTCAGATAAGAGCGTATATGTCTCTTTGGAATGTAAACTTTGATTCCCTTTTTCAATGGAAGTACATGCTCCCTATTCTTTACCATCGTCACAGATCTCAGCTGCGACTCAAATCCTTTTTCTTTGAACGTTTCACATCCTACAATACTCAAAGAAGACTCCAAATTTAAATATGGATTTTCAAAAAGTCCTGTCCGGAAAATATTTAAAAGCAAGCGGTAGGCAGATCTCCGAAATCTTGCATCTGTAGCCTCTTTCCCATACTTTTCACATGCCATTCCGTAGGCTTCCATGACAGGCTTGACATCATTATTTCCACCAAACTGGTCGACACCGGCCTCCAATGCTTTTAAATGGCGTTCCGCCTCTGTCAGCTGCTCCACACCCCAGCATTTTCCAGCAAACTCTTCTTCCGTCTTTCCGGTATCATGAGTGATTCCCCAATCGGTACATACCACTCCGTCATATTCCAGCTCTTCCCGCAGTAAATCCTGTATCAGATATTTGTTGAAAGAATTTCCTACATTCTCTCCGTATTTCTGATCTCTCTCATAAGAAATCGTGTAGTAAGGCATGACAGCGCTTGCTTTTTTTGTCTTTCCACCAAGCGAAAATGCTCCTTCTGTAAATGGCCGTAAATGCTCTGCAAAATTTTCTCCCGGATAGACTGCATATTTTCCATAGGCATAATGCGCATCTCTTCCTCCCTCACAAGGGCCTCCGCCCGGGAAGTGTTTTACCATTGTATTGACGCTGTCCTTTCCCCATCCGTCCGCAGTTCCTTCGGTTGTCTGAAACCCGTCACAGTATGCTTTTGTCATATCGATCGTCATCTGGGTGTGCTCCCCGAACGTATCTGCAAACCGCATCCATCTCGGCTCTGTCGCAAGATCAATCTGAGGTGAAAGTGCTGTCGTAATCCCAAGTGCCCGGTATTCTGCCGATCCAGCTTCCCCAAATGCCTTTACCAGCTCTGGGTCGAAGGATGCGGACAATCCAATGCCATTTGCCCACTTCGAGATCGGTTCTCCGGTCACCCCCATATATTCTGCCGTAGAACCCGCACTGTGTCTCGGATCCGAACTGTTATTGACTGGGATTCCGAAACCGGTATTTTCCGCCAATGCCTGAAGGTTATTGTTCCATCTGACCGCCGCCTCTGTGCTCTCAAGCCCCATGATTAGAACATGGCGCACTTTATCTTTCTGCACAAACTCCTTCTGCTGGTCTGTCAATTCCCATGGCTTTGCACCACTTTCCTCATATCGTTTTCCTTCATAAGTTCCACCAAACGTCTCTGCTAGTTTTCCTTTCGCTGGAATCAGCTGATGTGCACTATAAAGCATTAGCCCTGCAATATCTTCTATTTCCAAACGCTCTGCCAGATCCTTTGCACGCTTCTCATAAGATAAACGCCAATCTTCATACGGAAGTAACTCTCCGGCTCCTGCCAGATCTTTAAATGCATATCCATCTACGACCAAGATTTTGACTCTGCTTCCTTCACTGATTCCCAACTCTGGTCCGTCTTCATTTTGAATCAGTCTATATCCGTCTTCCTTTTTCTCTGCCCATTTCTGTTCCATAAAATTCTGATTCCTTTTCTCTGAATTCATTTGTTTTCTATAATCTCCTTAACTTTTCCAGTAGTTTCTCCACCTCTGCAAATGTCAGTTTTCCACCGCCAAATGCGGTCAGTCCACGCAATGGCATATACCGCATCATGGCTTCCATCATATCTCCGGTTCCCTCTCCAAGAGAATCTCCTTGCATTCCATCAAAAACAGAAATTGCTCCCATTGCTTCTGCCATAACTTCCTTCGCACCCGGAATTGTCATGATATCACCAAACATGGTATCCATAGTCAGTTCTGGTCTTTTCTGTGTTGTAGAGTGAACTTGAACTTCCTGATTTGCCAGAATGTTTCTGGAAGACTGCCCCAACGCAATCCGATAGCTTCCACTCTCTACATTCCATGCATGCAGATCTGTGTCATAGTAAGCAAATGCACGTTTCCCTAATGTAAATGTAACGGTCTTTGTCTCTCCCGGATGTAATCCAATCTTCTCAAACCCTTTTAACTCCTTGACCGGACGGATCACATTTCCTTTCGGAGGCATCACATAGAGCTGTACCACTTCTTTTCCGAAACGATCTCCGGTATTGGTCACATCTACCTGCACAGTCAGTGTCTCTGTGTCGTTCATCTCCGTCTTGTCTAACTTCATATTGCTGTAAGCAAATGTCGTATAACTCAGTCCGTGTCCAAATGGGAATAAAACATCCATCTCTTTTGTATCATAATAGCGATAACCGACGAACACACCTTCTCGATACTCTACTTTATTTCCTTCTCCTACGTAATATAAGTAAGATGGATTGTCCTGCAGTTTCAATGGAAATGTCTCTGCCAGATGTCCACTCGGGTTTACCTTGCCGTAAAGCACATCCACAGTCGCTCCGCCGACTGCCTGTCCGCCAAGATACACTTCCAAAATGCCTTTCACTTGATCTGCCCAAGGCATTTCCACCGGAGACCCATTGTGAAGGACTACCACTACATTTTCATTGACTTTGCAAATTTCCCGGATCAGATAGTTCTGACATTCCGGAAGGCGCATATGCTGTCTGTCATAGCCTTCGGACTCAAATGCATCCGGCAGTCCTGCAAAGATCACAGCAACTTCTGCTTCTTTTGCCACACGCACTGCCTCTGCCACGAGTTCTTCATCAACCTGATCTTTCTTCGTGTCATATCCTTTCGCATATACAACCGGATATCCTGCTGCCATCTCCAGCGCAGATTCTGTCTGAGAGGCATTGATATGTGAACTTCCACCACCCTGGTAGCGAGGTTTCTCCGCAAATGCTCCGATAAATGCCGCCTTTCTCTCTTCTGCGAGCGGAAGGATTCCGTCATTTTTCAGAAGTACTATACACTCAGAAGCTACTTTTCTCGCAAGGGTATGGTCTGCCTCACGGTCAAACACTGCTGTTGCATCCCGGTTCTCCTCAAAGCGATATACGATGTTCAGGATCCGTTCGACTGCCTGATCAAGCACCTCCTCTGCAAGTGTTCCGGTTTTGACTGCTTCTACAATCTTTTTGTCATTTAATCCAAAGGAAGTCGGCATTTCAAGGTCAAGTCCTGCTTCCAGATCCGGCACTCTGTCATTGACTGCACCCCAGTCACTGACAACAAATCCGTCAAATCCCCATTCATTTCTAAGTACTTCTGTCAGATAGGTTTTGTTTTCTGCCGCATAAGTTCCATTGATCTTGTTATAAGAACACATGACTGTCCACGGTTTTGCCTGTGTCACTGCTCCCTCAAATGCACCAAGATAAATCTCTCTCAGCGTTCTCTCATCTATTTCCGAGCTCGAAGTCATTCTTCTGTGCTCCTGATTATTTGCAAGAAAATGCTTGATGCTTGTTCCGACATTCTTACTCTGTACCCCTTTAATCTGACTTGCCGCAATCTCTGACGCAAGATAAGGATCTTCTGAGAAATACTCAAAGTTCCTTCCACAGAGCGGAGAACGCTTAATATTGACCGCAGGTCCTAAAATAACCCCGACTCCCTCTGCCTGACATTCCTTTCCCAGTGTCTCTCCTACTTTGTAGAGAAGCTCTCTGTCAAAAGAAGCGGCGGTCGCACATCCGGCCGGAAAGCAGACTGCTTTGATACTTTCATTGATTCCCAGATGATCTCCACTCTCATCCTGTTTCCGGAGCCCATGAGGTCCGTCACTGACCATCATTGCCGGAATTTGCAGCCGTTCTACTGCTTTTGTATGCCAGAAATCCTGTCCGGAACAAAGTCCCGCTTTTTCTTCCAGTGTCATTTTTGCAACTAATTCTTTTACGTCCATACGATTTCCTCCAATCTGATCGAATACACTCTGTTTTTTTATTATACTACCGCATACACTTTTTTTGTAAGTCCTTATCCTTACTTTTATATAGGTCGATTTTATCTTTTGGGAATTGTTTTTCGATTGTTTCAGGCAATTTCCTGTGATATTATAGAGAATATGTGAAAAGAAATGAAAAATAAAAAAGCTGATCGTAAATACTCTTTCATTTTTTATAAAAAAGGAGGAACTTCCTATGTCAACAGAAATTTCCGCTGCACATGAGCACATTGAACTTTCCCACAATTTGAATATCCGCTTTGATCTTTTTCATGCATCAGATATCTACATTATGCCTCACTGGCACAATGCACTTGAGATTAATTTTGTTCTGGACGGCACTTTTGAGGTAACTGCCGATGGTCAGACTTTCCTTCTGCAGTCAGGAGACTGTATCATTATCAATTCCAAAGTAATACATGCCACCAGATACGTGAAGAATACCAAAAGTCTTCTTATACAAATTCCATATCCCCTTCTCAAAAAATACATTCCGGATATGCCAAAGATTTTTTTCGATGTACCTGTCTTTGCACAAGACCGCGAAACGAAGGCGAAACTAGATACACTCAAAACAATCCTGCAAAATATGATCTCAGCTACCGACAAAGAATCCTTATCTTCTGCCAATACACTCCGTTTTCAAAGCCTTCTGTTTGATTTTCTCTATCATCTTTACAGAGATTTTCGCCGGGAGCTGCCGCTTCGCTTTACCGACCGTCGTTTTAAAAGTCTCTCTCTTCTAGAGCCGGTGATCGAATACACTAAGCAGAATTACCATTTGCAGATCTCTATTCCGGAGATCTCAAATATTGCCTCTCTGCAACCCGAATATTTCTGCCGCTTTTTCAAAAAGCATATGGGGTGCACTTATTTGGAATATATTAACGAAATTCGCCTTTCCCATATTTACCAGGATCTCACCTCCACAGATTACCCTCTCTATCAGCTGTTGGAAATCCATGGGTTTAAAAATTACAGAGTATTTCGCCGTATGTTTCACGAACATTTTCACACCACTCCCGGCGCACTTCGAAAAGAACTAAAAGGTCAAAACCAGTAAAAAAAGATTCTGATGATTTTTCCACAAAAAAACAGCAGGACACTTGTTAAAGTTGTTCCTGCTGTCATTTATCTTTTTGTTTTTCCATTTGCTTATGCCCCATCCTATTTGTGATCTGGGACATAAGTTCTTCCGTCTAAAGTACAAGCATATGCTTCTAATGCATCTGCATTTTCCATAATAAATGCTCCGATTTTTGCCCATACAGACATTTTCTTTTCTACCTTTTTCTCAGCTTTATTGTTTACATATACGTTCTGATTGTTTAATGCGATTGTTGACATAATAATCTCTCCTTTATTTTAACTTTTATAATTAACTTTTCCTTGCTACGTGTATTATGTTATCATACTACTATATTGTTTTTTAGATATAAAATTGACTACTTTTAGGTCAAAATTGACATAAGGAGATATTATCACATGATTGCATTTAAATATAAACAATTATATAACGTGGACGATACTGGAATTGCTATCAAGTATTATACAGAGAGAGGTTACTATACACCGCCTCACTGGCATTCTCCACTGGAACTGATCTTCGTATTAAACGGTTCTGCCGAGATGAGCATCAATGGGCACAGACATCTCGTTGTTCCGGGAGATTTTGTCTTAATTGACTCCAATCAGATCCACGAATCGAAATGTGCCACAATGACAATGGGGCTCTGCATCCACTATTCCCGTCAGCATTTACAAAAATATATCCCTGATCTTGACCATCTGAACCTACAGTTCAGCCGGGATCTCCTCGTCAAAGAGAAGCTCGATATCTATCTCCAGATCTGCGAATTGCTGAAAAAGCTTCCACCACTCTATGTCCAGCAGCCTCTTGGCTACCGCCTCGAATGTGAGTCCATCGCAATGGAAGTTCTCTATCTGATCCTGACACATTTTGCCCGCCCTGCCGAAGAATCACTGATTCCTGAAAATATCGGGAGCCTTGACCGATTGAGTGCGATCACTTCTTATGTAGATGATCATTACAGCGAACCAATCTCCCTTGAGGAAGCTGCACAGAAACTGGGGCTAAGCCGGGAATATTTCTGCCGCTTCTTTAAACAGAGCCTCGGTGTGACGTTCACGCGGTACGTCAACCAGATCCGCCTGATTCATATTTACCATGATATCTGCAACACGGAGGATGGTATCATGGAAATTGTGGAACGGCATGGATTTACAAACTACAAGCTGTTCAATAAGATGTTCAAAGAGATCTACGGATGTACACCGCGGGAAATCCGGCATAAGCTTGCGATAGACAAATAGCATTTCATTATAAATGAAATATCGCACCTTCTTTATTTCTTTCCAACAAAAAACAGGTACATCTCACAACTATACGGGAAAATTTTCTCATCTTCCCTGTGATCTCTGTACCTGTTTTCTATAGTTTCTATTATTTTCTTCTACTGTTTCTTATGATCTGAATCACAACTGCGATCAGAATGATCACCAGACCAACTGCCCCCACTGTCAATCCAACAATCTGCACTCTGTCCACAGAAGTTTTACTTTGTGTTTTTTGCGTACTTTCTTTTTTCTCTTCCTCGTCTTTATCTGTTTCCTCTTCTATCGCTTCTTCCTCTTCTTCCACCTCTTCTTGCGTTTCCAGTTCCTCCTCTTCGGAATCCGGTATCACAGTGCTTTGCATGCTTGCATCCTCCACAAAGGTGATATCTTTTTCTTGTGCATACTTCTCCGCTGCACTGCCTGCTGCGCCATAGATTGTCAAATTATCACAATCCTCCAAACCGGTTCTCTCCCCAACATACTGCGGCATCAGTTTACTTCCTGCTCCGATTTTAGTTACACTGGAAGGAATATATAGTTCTTCCAGACTATGACACTGATCAAATACAGCTGGCGGGATTGCCTGCACTCCATCCGGAATCTTCAAACTTTTCAGGCGAACACAATTTCCAAAAGCTTCCATTTCTATATTTCGCAAACTAGACGGCAGTTCCAGTGCTTCCAGAGATTCGCAAAAGTTAAATGCTCTCAGACCAATCTCTTGCAAACTATCTGACAAATGAATCGTCTTCATTTTAAAGCAACCCGCAAAAGCCTCTTGACCGATTTTTTTAACCCCATTTCCCATCGTCACTTCTTCCAGCTGCAGACAAGTGTAAAAAGCCCTCTCGCCAATTTCGATTACGCTATCTGGTATCACAATGCTTTTTATCTCTGTCTCCGTATCCTCAAAGATACTGTTATCCGGATCACCTCCGATGCGCTTCACTCCTTCTGGGATCACCACATGCTCCTCCGATCCGGTATAACTGGTCAGGCATCCCTCCTCATCGATATGGAAATCGGAATCTGTACTCTGTCTATCTTCCGCTCCATGGACCAGCATAGGAGCCGAGAACCCTACCAGTGCCAGAAGATAAAAGGTCAATACTGTCTTTTGTATTATTTTCACTCTCATACGCCCCCTCTTTAATAAGTGTACAATGTCGTCACTTCCCCGGTCGACAAATCTTTCTCCAGCATCGCTCCGCTTTGCAGCTTATAAGAATAGCGCCATCCTGCTCCACCTCTGATTTGCTTTTCACCGGAATCCATGAAGAAATATACTTTTTCTCCGAATTTTTCCACATACTTTAATGTAAGCGCAGTATCATCAGTCGCTTGTCCACAGATTCCTTCTCCGACCGAAGCATAATCCTCCTGCGTGATAATCTCTTCCGGAGTTCCATTCTCCGCATAATAGAATACACTTCCGTCGGCAGTATAATATTCTGCCATCGGCGGTGTGTCATAAAGCTCCTCTCCTATATATTCTTCGTCGATGGTTCCATCCGCATTGACTACAAAGTCAGCCGCCTTTAGTGCATCCCATTCTTCCGGTGTTAAGTCTTCTACTTTTTCCTCTTCCCCAATGTACCTCGCAATCTTTCCACCTTGATACATAAGAGCTGTTCCTCCATAAGTACCATAAGAGAAGTAAATATCCTTTCCCCGAAAGATCATGAAAGCGATTGTTGCACTTCCTACAAGGTCACCAACTCCCATCTCTTCGTCCAGTCCGACTGTGCATAATTCCTTTTCATCATTTCCATCTGGTTTGATTCTTGCCAATGTCACTTTATCTCTATCAGTTCCCGCCATCTGGTAATAAATGAATCCATCCTTGATCGCCAGATATCTTCCATCTGCCAATTTAGTCTTTTCTTCATCAGAAATACCTAAACTATATACTTCTTCCTCATATAGATCCGAGCAGATAATATACTCTTCCGTTGCCGTTTTCAGCTTTCCATTCTCGATTTCTGTAATATCCCCACTCCTTCGGTCGTAACTGCATATTTTCGTTCCTGCCATATTGTCAATCGGTTTTTCATAGAAAATCTTCTCCTCGGTCACTGCAATCTCCCCGGCTCCCTCCGCTTCAAAAACAGTCTTTTCTTCTCCAGATAGTTCTCTTTTTATCAAAGCATTTTTCATTCCCGGCAGTGCCTGATACTGTGCCAGCGTTCCAGTCTCTTCAAAACTACTCTTCTGATATTTCCAGTAATAGATGGAGCCATCCTCTCCTTGAATCACGTTTCCCACACCTTCATTTTCTGCCTGCATACGTTCCTCTGTGATCAGAGAGAGCGGAATCTTCTGACGAACAATGCCATCCTCTGTTTTTTCGTTGTATAGATTTGTATATTCTGTATTTAACAGAAGCGCACTGTCATATCTTGCACTCTCATTCATCCTTATGATCAGCTCATAACTTTTCGTGATCAGTTCCTGAAGATTCATCATTTCTAACTGCACAGTATCCCACTTCGTCACATCAATCTCATCCTCAGAAGGTGGGTTCCCTTCTGCCTCTCTTACTTTTCCGATGCGATCCCATGTGTGAAAATAAGTCCGAATCATCAGCATATAGTTTGCCCTTGCTTCCTTGAGCTGCTCGATTGTGATTGCCTGCTGATCCACAACATGATTTAATACATAACTGCAATTGTGCAGTGACATTGCACCGATATCCAGCAGTACATCCGCATCATACGCATCGCTTCCGAGATCAAACTGTTTAGAAATCTCTGGGATTGCAGAGGCCACAGGAACAATCATCCCATAGACTTCCAACGCTTTTCCGGCGACCGGAACCTTTTTAAAAAGCTCAGAGGCAAATACATCCATTACCTGGAGAATGATCTGATGCCATAATTCTTTCTCCGAATCAGAACTATTCTCATACAGCCTTTTTGCAGAGTCCTGAAGCATTTCTGCTCTTTCTCCTGCTCTCTTTACATAGGATATATCACTGTCTGCAAGTGATTTCAGCTGATCACAGTAAATCTCTTGCCAGTTTTCTAGGCGATGGACCGCCTCAATCACTGTATACAAGCGCAGTGCAATATCCAGATCCGTTGCTGTCTGCGACACACTCCCCTGACTTTTAATTAATTTTGTAAGCCACTCTTCCGGAATCACATCCCACTTCGTAAATGGAATCCCATTTCTTTTTTCCATATATTTCAGAATACCGGACAAGTCTTCCGGCATCTTTCCAAGTCCCTCTAACATCCCATATCCATCTTTAAATATCTTCAACAGTGTTTCCATATCTGCAAAAATATCGTCTTTTCCTTCCAGATATTTTGAATCGTCTTTTCCAAGATCATATAATACTTTCTCGCACTGCTGTTTCTCAATCATTCTTTCGCCGATGACTGATAAAATAATCCGGTAATCAATCTCATCTCCCAGCGCCAGCAGCACATATTTAAAACTCTTCTCATATACATGATTGCCATAAAGATCTTCGGCAAGCGGGCGCATTTTTGCCAGTTTTGGGAAATCATTCAAAAGATTCCAAAGAGTCTCTTTCGGAGCGTCTACGACAACCGTTTCCCCGTCCATCTGCCATCCTGCATTCAGCAGGTACATTGTCTTCTCCAATGGAAGATAAATTTCATCATCTTTCACCTTACATTCCAGCGGAAAGGTCTGTCTTGAAATCGGTCCAATCTCATTTTCTAATGTTGCCGTCCCTTCTTCTACATTGATCCTCACCATATAGCCATTCCGGTTTAGGTCGACTCCGTATGCTTTTTCTTCTACAACTGCCCCACAGACCTGTGCAATTTCTTGCGGCTGTGAATAAATGACCTTGTCTTCTGCCTTTACATAAATCTGTGTCTTTTCTCCGGTCGCATACTCACGTATATTCAAATAACCTTTCTGCTCCTTTTCTTCTGCAAGTACACTAATCGGCTGCACAAGCATACAGACAGCAAGTATCATTCCCCATATCCGTTTTCTTCTCATTGTGCTCCCTCCAACTCTTTCACGACTTCACTGTAAAGTTCCACATACCCTCCAAGCAGTGCATCTGACAATTCATCGGTCATCTCTATTCTCCACTGAAGGTTTTCTTCCTTGAGAAGCATGTCTGCTTTATACGTCTTCATTGGCATTTCTCCCAGATTTTTTGTATCCCAATCTGAAAGGAGATGTAAAAAGTCATTTAGCGCAGTCCCCGAATCTAATTTTAAATATGTCTTCTTCTCAATCTCCAACTCTGTAATGGTAGGAAGATCCAGATTTGTAATTTCTACTGAAACCCAACAGCTTCCATCTTTATGTTTCTTTGCTTTTCCAATCTCATAAGACAGATGATCTGCCGCAATCTTCATATATTCACTAAATTCCACAGGTTCTCCATACCCCTGATTCCAGAGAAGTCTTGTCAGCATTTCGCCATCTTTATCTTGATATGCATTCAGAAACTCCTCACAGACTCCCTGCGCCTCCTCCAGTGTCTTCTGTTCATACGCTTCCTCTCTCTCCTTTTCCGCACGTTTATTCAGCAAACCTGCCACTACAAAAATAAATAGGATGAGCAGAAGAACAATCGTCAGTATGACCCCTCTGGTTCGCCTCTCCTGTTTCTTTCCTTTCATATACATTCCTCCTATTTTTTCTTCTGTTTTTTTCATGATTATACTATTTCCCTATATCGTTTTGTATGATCACGTCATGGATTTCAAGATATATGTAATATATAACCTTACCTTGTCTTTTCTCACTGCTTTCCTCTGTGATATAATAGATTCGGATTTAAACTTTTAGAAAAAGAGGAGGAAGCATCTATTATGATTTCATCGAGTAAATTTTTTCTCATACTGATACAGCTGGTTGTCCTGATTTTTTCATTTCTCACCTGCCGTTTCTTCTTTCCTCTGAAAAAATACTTTCGCAGACACTCTGCACTCTGCCTGATTTTTCTGTGCTGTGTGTTTGCTATACTGGTTTCTTTGATTCCTGATGAATCTTTCCCTTATATCTGCTTTGCAATGATCTTTTTTCAACTGATCACTTGTTTTCCCTTTTTCGAGGGACGGCTTTTGACAAAAGTAAACTTGATTTTTCTCTTTTATCTGATGTTGATAGCAATTGAATCCTTTTTTATGTTGATCATCAGTGTCGCTGATATTCTATTTCCAGATAATACACTTGAGAGTACAATGCTGTTTTTAAACTACGACTTCAAAACATTGTCTCTATATACCTCTGTGTATGTATTCTGTTTATATTTCTTCTATAAGAAATTGCTTCCAAAGCTCAGATATTATTATGGATTTGTCCCGGAATCTTCTGTTTTAAAACTAATCCTTCCTATTATTTGTATGTACAATCTGTCAAATATTTTATTTGCCCAGATAGACAGCGACAAACCCTCCACCCTGTTGATCCATGTAGGCATCAGCCTTATCCTGCTTCTGTTTTTTTTCTTTTATATTTCAAAAACCTGCAGGATCTTTGAAGAAGCAGAACAGAGAAAACAATCTCTTCTTCTGCAAAGACAGAAGTCAAAAAGTCAATCGGAATATACACGGACACTTGAGCAAAAATACCGTGCTATCCGGCGCTGGGAACATGACAGTTCTAATCACCTGACCACAATGACATATCTGGCAAAGGATGGTCACTGGGATGAAGTATCTGCTTATCTCGAAGAACTTATAAAACAAAAGGAGGCGGATTAGCTTATGAAATATAGAATCTTTTTCTTTTTAAGCCTACTGTTGATGCCTCTGTCCGCAGGTGGTCTTTTCCTTGCTTTTCTATCTCTCCCCACTACTTCTCTGTTATTTTGCATTACTGAACTATTCAGTGCAACGGCATCACTTTCCGCTATCTTATTCTTTGGAATCGGTTTTTTTCAGATGGTAAAAGAACAGAACACAAAAAGCGAACTTGCTCTGTTAAAGCAACAGCAGGAAGTATCCTCCATTCAGGAGCAACAATTATCCAACCTGCAGAAAGATACTATCCACAACAAAAAATCCTTCTATCATCATCTGGAAACAATACAAAAAGCAATCCGCTCCGGACAATATACAGAAGCACTTTCTTCTCTGGAGTCACTCTCACTTCGTCCTTCCAGAAGCAATCCTGCTTCCTGTTGTGCAGATTCTTACATAAACGCTGTCCTGCAATTTAAAAAAGAAGAAGCTCATCGGTATGGAATTTCTGTCAATTATCAGATCCTTCTCCCGGATCTCCAGCTTTTGGAAAATTTCTCTGCATCCGAACTATCCTGCATTCTATTTAATCTATTGGACAATGGTATCGAAGCATGTATCCAATCTGAAAAAGCTACACCTGAAATCCATCTGCAAATTCATACAGATGGAACCATGCTCTGCATTCATATGCAAAATACAAAAACACCGGACCGGGTATTTCAAAAAACAACTACAAAATCTGCTGCAATCCGTCATGGATTCGGTCTTGGAATTATAGAGACAATCGTTGAAAAATATGGAGGGATCTGTCACTTTACAGATCAGGGAGATTCTTTTGATTCCTCCATCATTCTCAATTACCAGGAAAACAGGAGGTATCCAATTTCAAATGATACATATTGCAATTTGCGAAGACATTGAAACACATGCGAACAAGATGAAAGAACTGCTGACAGCTGTCCTTCCAAAGAATATAACTCTGACACACTATACATCCGGTAAGGAAATGCTGTCAGATATCCAGAATTCCCATATCATCTATGATCTGGCGATTATGGATATCGAGCTCGGTGATGCATCGGGAATCACTCTCTCATCACGACTATCTGAATACTGCCCGGACATACAGATCATCTTTGTCAGTCAATATCTAAAATACGTCAGCCCGGTTTACGAGACTGCACATACCTACTTCATCTATAAACCGGAATTAGAACTTTATCTAAAACCTGCCGTTCAAAAAGCACTGCAAAAGATTGAGGAGCACAGCCATCTGATTCTGACTCTTTCCTGGAACAAAAAGAAAACAGAAATTCTCCAGAAAGATATCTGCTATATGGAACGGCTACTCCGGAAAACGGCTGTCTACACCCTCCATGATACTTTTTACACGGCAGAAAAGCTTTCCTCTCTTTTAGCTCAGCTTTCCCCTTCCTTCACCTTATGCCATCGGAGCTATCTGATCAACCTCGAACAATTATCTGCTTTCCTGCCGGGATATCTCTGCCTGAAAGATGGAAGACAGATTCCTGTAAGCCGTTCTTACATCCAGAGTGTCCGGGAACAGTTTCTCCAGATATATCGCGATTAACTCTACCGACACACATCCGATTCCGCATACCCAAAAAGCAGCACAAAAAAAAGTGGAAGAAACTCAATCAAAAGTTTCTTCCACTTTTTTCAATACTGCCGCAGACCGGAATCGAACCGGTACGGGAGTATAAGTCCCGCAGGATTTTAAGTCCTGTGCGTCTGCCTGTTCCGCCACTGCGGCATACAAAATACTTACTTATTCCATTTAAGAAAATCACCAGCCAACCGCACATTTGCAGCCAACCGTGCCAGTTTCGTTTACGAAACTGTGTACATCATCATCATTCATTTAAAATACAAAGTATTTTAAATGGATGGAGAAGGATTCGAACCGTTTTGGTTTTAGCAAACCGGTTACTTTACCTTTTCCTTATGATCAATGGATGGAGAAGGATTCGAACCTTCGAAGGCGTTGCCAACAGATTTACAGTCTGCCCCCTTTGGCCACTCGGGAATCCATCCATTTTCTTGAAGCAAATTGCCTCAACTAGTATATATTTATATCATATCTGTTCTGAAAATGCAAGCAATTTTTTATCATTTTTACATCCTTCTGTTTGTATGCTATACTTAGCTTATCTTAGCAAAATCATTTTCCAATTTTGTAAAATATCATTTTTTCATAGGCACGGAAATCCGCAACTCCTTCCTCCGTGCCTGTTATCGCGGATGATCTGGAGGAATGGCAAATGTCTAATATTACGAAATACGCGCTGGAAGCATCATTAAAAAAACTCTTATTAAAAAAACCCCTCGACAAGATTACGATCAATGATCTCACATCAGACTGCGGAATCAGCCGCATGGCATTCTACTATCACTTTAAGGATATTTATGATCTTGTAGAATGGTCATGCCTGGAAGATGCAACGAAAGCACTTCAGGGAAAGAAAACTTATGACACCTGGCAGGAAGGACTTCTTCAGATTTTTGAAGTCGTTTTTGAAAATAAACCTTTCATCCTAAACGCTTACCGCTGTCTCAGCCGGGAACAGATTGAAAATTATCTCTTTCACCTTACTTACGAGCTGATCGCCGGTGTCGTCGAAGAGCAGGCCGCCCAGACACCAATCTCTGAACATGCAAAGAAATTTATTGCAGAATTTTACAAATACAGCTTTGTCGGTCTTATGCTCGACTGGATCAAACATGGCATGAAAGAAAATTATGAAGAAATCGTACATAATATCTGCATTACCATGCACGGAACAATTGCAAATTCCATTCATAATTTTACAAAACAAGGGGAATGATAAAAAAATAATCATCTCCCTCTCTTTGTAAATTGCCACAAAAGAAAAGAACGTCTATGCTGAAAGTACAGAAGAAAGCAATGTAGTTATTTCAGAAAGGTGGTCATCTATATGGCAAAGAAAAAATTAGCGATCGGTGTTGCCTCCGCAGTTGCCGCAGGAGCAGGCGCCGCCATTTTATTAAAGAAAAAATCCGATGCAGAATCTCACACTGCTTCCTCAAAAAGTGTTTCCAAATCTTCCGACTATCGGAACACAGAACGAGGCAAGCATGAAAAAAACAGCAAAGGAATCTACTATTCCAACGGAAATTATGAAGCGTTTGCACGTCCGGAAAAACCTGACGGAGTTGACGAGAAACATGCTTACATTGTAGGAAGCGGGCTCGCAGCACTCGCAGCCGCATGCTTTCTCGTAAGAGATGCCCAGATGCCGGGACCTCATATTCACATTTTAGAAGCGATGGATATTGCAGGAGGAGCCTGCGACGGAATTTTCGATCCTTCCCGCGGCTATATCATGCGAGGTGGCAGAGAGATGGAAGATCATTTTGAATGCCTTTGGGATCTCTTCCACAGTATCCCTTCTCTTGAGACCCCTGGCGCTTCTGTTCTTGATGAATATTACTGGCTCAACAAGCATGATCCGAACTATTCTCTTTGCCGTGCAACCGTACAACGCGGAAAAGATGCACACACAGATGGAAAATTCAATTTAAGTCAGAAAGGCTGCATGGAGATCATGAAACTGTTTATGACAAAAGATGAAGATCTCTATGACAAAACCATCGAAGATGTCTTTGATGACGAAGTTTTCAACTCTACCTTCTGGCTATACTGGAGAACGATGTTCGCTTTTGAAAACTGGCACAGTGCATTAGAAATGAAGCTGTATTTCCAGCGCTTCATTCACCATATTGCAGGACTCCCTGATTTCAGTGCGCTGAAATTCACAAAATACAACCAGTACGAATCTCTGATTCTTCCAATGCAGAAATATTTGGAGAATGCAGGTGTCGACTTCCAGTTCAACACTGAAGTAACAAATGTTGTCTTTGAATTTAAAGATCATAAGAAAATTGCATCCGCAATTGAATGCAAGGTAAAAGGTGTCGAAAAGGGAATCCTGCTTACAGAGAACGATCTTGTCTTTGTGACAAACGGAAGCTGTACCGAAGGAACGATTTACGGTGACCAGAACCATGCACCAAATGGCGATGCAGAAGTACGCACGAGCGGATGCTGGAACTTATGGAAAAATATCGCACGGCAGGATCCATCTTTTGGACATCCTGAGAAATTCTGCTCTGATATTTCCAAAACAAACTGGGAATCTGCGACGATCACAACACTGGATGATAAGATTATTCCTTACATCACAAAGATCTGTAAACGTGATCCAAAGAGTGGAAAAGTCGTAACCGGAGGAATCGTGAGCTGCCAGGATTCCAAATGGCTCATGAGTTGGACCATCAACCGTCAGGGACAATTCAAAGAACAGGATAAAGATAAAGTATGTGTCTGGGTATATGGACTATTTACCGATGTTCCGGGAGATTTCGTCAAGAAACCGATGCGGGAATGTACCGGAAAGGAGATCACGGAAGAATGGCTGTACCATATCGGTGTTCCTGTAGAACAGATTCCTGAACTGGCAGAACAGAGTGCAGTCTGTGTTCCGACAATGATGCCGTATATCACTGCATTCTTCATGCCTCGAACAAAGGGAGACCGTCCGGATGTCATCCCGGATGGATGTGTAAACTTTGCATTCCTTGGACAGTTTGCCGATACTCCTCGCGACACGGTATTTACAACAGAATATTCTGTTCGTACTGCAATGGAAGCCGTATACGGTCTTCTCGGCGTAGACCGTGGTGTACCGGAAGTATGGGGCAGTGTCTACGATATCCGCGACCTGCTCGACAGCTCTGTCAAGCTCATGGATGGAAAATCCCCTCTCGACATTCAGCTTCCGGGACCGTTAAATACACTGAAGAAACCGCTGATCCGTGTGATAAAAGGAACGGTAATTGAAAAATTACTCAGAGATCATGACATCCTGACAGATGAAATGTAACCTCGTTCTCCCCTAAGCACTGCTTCAAATACTATCTAAATAAAAAAATACGTCTCCGCAGAAATTGTGACTGCCTTATGTGAAAATCACAGCATTTCTGCAAGACGTATTTTTTTCTGTTATTGGAAAGTCGCCTGATCGGCGTAATTTACTGCAATATAGCTCTTTCCTCTGTTGATCTTAATTTCCTTCCCATTCTGATCATAAAATTTCAGCCTGGACTGCTCATTTTTTTCTTCTTTTGACCAGTGAATTTTCTGCACACCACCGTTGGAAATATAGTATCCAACCGAATCGCTGGCGCCATCCCAGTCTACCTCTTTATGTCCAATCTCATCTCTCACTGTAATCGATGTTTCCAGGACAAATACGTTTGTAAATGCAAGCTGCTCTCCAGTATTTCCATCGATCTGCGGTTTTCCATTTAAGTCTTTGACATATACTTTTTTTGCTTCATCATAAGTAAGTGTCGCTCTGGCAGCTCCAAAATTAATATCTACTTTCTGACAATCCTCTCCGTCCGGTTTTACCTGCTCATTGAGTCCGTAAAACGAAAAAGCCGCATCCTTCTTATCTTCCTCGATATCCGTTCTCAATCCTCTGGACTGCACGACACTGGCAAACTGAGTACCATCAAAATATCCTGTATGCTCGAGATCATATCCGGCACTTAGACGCGCCTGATCTCTTCCGAACAGACCGCTTCCATCACTGATTCCATCAATCTGGTCCAGATTCAGCGAAGCAATGTATTCTCCGATTGTGTCATCGCTTCCCCAGTTGACATAAAAGGCATCGAATCCTTCTGACAGCGCCGGAAAATATGCGCGGCAGCTTCGGATCGCACAGATTTTCGGGACAGCCGTATAATCACCGTACAGCGCCATAAATCTTGTCGCATCCCCCTCTACCGGGATTTCAAAAATAATATCTGCCTTTCCGACCCCATACTGTGGCATCGCCGGATCCACGTTATTGACCATGACTGCCACTGGACGTTTCCCGATCGCACCCTCTGTCAGATCCAAAACTCCGGTCAGAAGATTCTGATTTGCAGGGATCTCCTCCGACGATGCACGCTCCTCTGATCCTTTCGTATCCTGACTTTTCTGCTCTTTTGCATCCGACTGGCCTGCCTTTACAGATGCCTCCTGTTGTTTCCCACTTTTTCCACATCCCGGAATAACCGCAAGCATCAGGCACATGGACAATAGCAACATTCTCTTCTTCATACGACTTTCTCCTTACCCTTCCTAGATTTCTCCCTCTGCATTTACCTGTTTTCTTTATGATAACAGACTTTTTTTCCACTTTCCACAGCAATTATAGAAATGTTATCCACATTTAACAGCTGTTTTTCCACTGTTGTTGTGTAAACTCCGTCTTCTCTTCTCATCAAGTCAAATACCTGATCCCCTTCCTGCAAATATGCATATTGGGTATCGGCCGAAAGCCCCTCTATCGATATTACTTCATAGATTTGCCCCTCTTCTACTTGATACATCGTCTCCGGCATCGTAAGATTTTCCTCCGGCATCTCCTCAAATGACTCTAACACCGGTGGGAGATTCATCGTTTTTATCTGCTCATACGGAAAATAGTCTTCTATAAAAGTATACTCTGCCACTTCAAAAACAACACATTCCGGCTGAAACATCGTAAAATAATAATCAAAGTCAAAAATGTTCCGATAATCATGAACAGAAATATATTCTCCAAGACTGTTCTCCAAAAATTTAGAACCTAGACCATTTAAATAACTTCCTTGAAAAACAAGTGTTCTCGGCACCCCTTCGGCAACTTTCTGCTCATTTACATAATAATTGAAATGATTAAAACTTTCATCTCTTCTGACTTCCGGGCTGTACTGTTCTGTCAGACATTTGACTTCTGCGTTTCTTTCATAGACAGGAACTTTCTCATGAATCGGAATCTCTGAGAGCAACAATTTTTCCATCGTCTCTTCATGAACAGAAAATTCTTCTTTCGTGTTGATATGAACAGGAACTCCCTGCTCACTCAATCCTTCTAAAATATGATTGACCCCATAGAACGCGCCCAGTTCATTCCAATGCCCTCCATCGTATTTTTTGTTAAATACCTTCTCTCCTTCCTCCGTCTTTTCCTCCAGTATCTCCGTATTATCTACATAGCGGATTTCTCTTCTGTCTAACTCTTCCAAAAACTGCTGCACCCACTGATTGTCATAATTCCACCCCTGCTCAAGCTTCTCCTGCAAAACAGTTGTCTTTGCAGGCTCAAACACGAATAGAAACGGAACTCCCCTTGCTTCACAGTAATCCTGGATTTTTTTTATCATATCTGCAAAAGCGATATGGTAATCGCTAAAGATTGGATTTCCTCCTGTATTCAGAAATACATACCCGTCCTTTCCATATACATAACTCGGGTGGATCATTTCATGAAAAATCTTATCATGACCTACAGTGTAAAGTTCGATCATCTCATTTCGCAGTCCGATGCGGTCATTTACATAATTTTCAATTGCCTGAGTGGCATCTTCCCCCTCCCGTATTGCCGAAACAGGATTGGCGGCGAGCATCCGGTTATCCACCTCTGAAACTGCATTTTCCTCAGTGCGAAAGGTCACCACAGGGATTGCGAGCAGCATAAAAAATATTACAATAAAAAATATCTTTAGTTTTTTCATTTTCTTCTCCTAACCAATTCTTACCTGCCTCTTAATATTGAAAATACAGGAATGGGCTGTATGAACTATTGATCATAAAAATCACAGATACGATCATCAGCAGAATCAATCCTGTCTCTTTGATAAAAAGTCCAGTCTTTGTCCGAGCAAAAAAAGTTTTCACTTTTTCTGCCCATGGCATACAAAAAGTGGTTGCCCCAAGTACCGCAACGACTGATAAGAAAATCAATTTTATTGTCAGGTAATGCTGATAGGTATATTCCACTGCACTTGCTGCATTCGCTGCACTGAGCCCGAACAGACTTTTCAGAAACACCTCCAGCCGGCTGAAATCTGAAAAGTAGAACACCTGCCAGCTAAAAAATACAATTGCCATCGTAACGACCCATTTACCTATAGCAGGAATTTTCTGATAGAAACGTTTTTCCCGTATGCAGCGCTCTGCCAATACGCAGACTCCATTGATCACACCCCATAAAATGTAATTCCATGCCGCTCCGTGCCAGATTCCCGTCAGCAAAAATACGCAAAACAGATTCCATAATGTTCGTTTCATTCCTTTTCTGTTTCCCCCAAGCGGAATATAAATATATGACCGGAACCATGTCCCAAGTGAAATGTGCCAACGTCTCCAAAATTCTGTAATGGATTTTGACCGATATGGGAACTGAAAATTCTCTTTGAAATGAAATCCAAATAGCTGTGCTAAACCGATCGCGATATCTGAATATCCTGAAAAATCATAGTATATCTGCATCATATAAAAAAATGCAAACAACCATGCGGTCGGTACATCCATTCCCACTCCGATATAGGGATCGATCTTGCTGAGCACAGCCCCAAATGAATCTGCCAAAATCACTTTTTTGGCAAACCCGATCATGATCCGATTCAACCCATCTAAAAATTCGGTCTCATCTACCCTGCGGTGTACCGTCTGTCTCTGAAAATCTTTCCACTGTACGATCGGTCCGGAAATCACTTTCGGGAAAAAAGAAAGATATAAAAATACATCCAAAAGGCTTCCCGCTTCTGCATCTCCACGAAAGACATCCACAAGATAGGATATCGCTGTAAACGTGATAAAAGAAATTCCAAGAGGAACGATCCACTGACTCATCGCCAGACTGATGCCGAAAAAATGACTTAGATTTTCCGCAATAAAATTGTAATACTTGTACCAGATCAAAATGCCTGTCACAGCCAGGATAGAAAGTGTCATGAAACACACCTTCCTCTTGTACCTTGCTTTCTTTTCCAAATAACAGATTCCCTTTCCTGCCATCCACACTCCAAGCACATAGATGCTCAAAAGGGCAATTCCCTCCAATCTGGCCCATCCATAAAAGCAAAGGCTTACAAGAACCAGAAACAGATTGCTGAGCCAGTCACTCCACTTCTCATTTCTATTTCCCAAAAGCTTTATCAGATAATAGCCCGCAACCGATGCCGGCATCACTGCAAATAAGAAAAAAACAGTTGTAAACGCCATATATCTTTTCTCCTTCTAAATATTCCACTTATTATACCACATCCATTCTCAAGAAAAAAGAAGTCTTCCGACACATCTCAGAGACTTCTTTTCCTTTTCTATTTCCCTATGTTACTCTGTCCTTTTCTTGAACGCTGTCACCGTGTTGACATTTTACTTATTTTACAACAAGATTATCCTTTGCTTCATATGAAAAATCTTCATCCAAAGGAAAGATCGGTCTTGGCACTTTCGTGTAATTTAAAGTCTTTAAGTCTTCATTTGTACTTCCTTTTGTAAGTGCCATAATACTTCTCTTAGCGATCGCATCCTGATCTGCAGTCAGATATCCTAATTTACATACAACAATATCTGCTTCCTTCGGATCTCTTCCAAGGTCAGTGAATACATCCGGGGAAACATAACCGATATGGCCCTCTGCAAGAACAACGTCAACACCGCAGGAATGAAACAGTGCAATGTCGCAAGGGATGGATGTCTTTTTCCATTTTTCCACATAAGCCTTGACTGTTCCGGTTGCTGTGATTGGCTGTGTTGTCGTCGTATCAAACTTTGCACCAAATGTGATCGTAACTTCTTCTCCCACTTTTCCTTTACAAGCCAGTGTTGCCTCCGGGTCATAGATTCCGCCATAGAGAACCGGTGTTTTTAACTGCTCTGTACGAGGATCTTCCATAATTCGTTTTAAAAATCCGGTACAGTCTGAGGAAGATCCGGCTGTCGGGTTATCTCCGGAATCAGAGAGATAAACCGGAAGTTCCTGTCCGTTTGCGATCGCATCAAAAGCGACATTTAATGTTTCTTCCTCTGTATAAGTCTCTGTCTGGAAGCAGAAATCGTTTCTTGTATTCCAGATGATCTCTGCGAGACGAAGCGCCTCACGGTCGGCCAACTCCTGCGTTTCGGCTACCACATAGACTGCCACAGAACTGTCCTCATTGTCCGCCCAAGGAAATCCCATCAGATAAGAGGCCGCAAGGATTCCTTCTTTCTGCTCTGTCTCGCGCAGCTTGGTGATCAGTCCTTTCATCGGCTCTACCGTTGTGGAAGACTGCTCTCCTGCGATCAGAATCGGAACCTTTACCCAGGCAGATTTTGCCTGCACATGATTTTCCAGTGCCGCGATGGTCATCTTTGCCGCATGAACTCCGGTCTCATACCGGTCTGTATGCGGTGCACATTTGAATCCAACAAATCCATCACAGTTCTCGTGCATGCGGACAGTCATTGTCGTGTGCATATCCAGTGCCGAGAAGATCGGAATGTCCGGAAACATCTCTCTTAATTCTTCCAACAGATATCCCTCTGCATCTCCAAGATCTTTCACTCTCATCGAACCGTGAAGTGCAAGTGTGATCGCATCCAGCGGCTTTTCTTCCTGTGCCTGACGCGCTCTCTCAAGAATCTCTGCTTTCAGTCCCAGATAGAAATCATGGTCTACTTCCCCGTTTGGAACTGCGCTCGCAAAAAGTGTCGGTACCACTTCATACCCTTGCTCCTGCAGTGTATCCATCACTCCGCGCAGCGGATCATTTTTTGGATTTCTCTCAAAAAGCTTCTCTCCCCGTACAACGCCGAAGTCATTTTCTCCGGCAATAATCGGGTTAAATGAGTTAGATTCATGCATCATAGATGCAACTAATACTCGTTTCATCTCTATTCCTCCTAAGCAAACGATATATTTCTAATATAAATGACACGCCACTACATGTCCATACTCAATCTTGTTTGCTCCCAGTTTTGAATCACTCTGCAAAAAAAATGCCCTCATCCACCGGTTTCCCGGCAGACAAAGACAGTCTTTTCTGCTTGCTTGTTCTTATCTTTTCTCTAAAGCTTACCTCGAGCAAAGGATGATCGCAGAATGTCGTCCCATATTCAACACAACCTCTCCTTGATCGATCAGCACATAGTCCGGCTCCATCGTATACCCCTGCTCATAGGTATACAACAATCTGTCCATCTTCCCTTTCATCGGAAGTTCTGCCATCCAAACCGGTACAGTAATTTCTTTTAGTTTCTTACTGTTATTAATGATCACAACAATCTGCTGTTCTTGTGTGAAGCGGCTGTATGCCAACACATTCTCATCCCAGAAAAGCATCTTAAGTGACCCACACCGAAGTACACTTTCCTCCTTGTGTATCCGGATCATATCTTTGTGAAATTGTAGCAGCTCTTTGTCTTCCTGCCCCCATGGATATGTTCTCCGATTATCCGGATCGGTAAATCCACATACACCAGCCTCATCCCCATAGTAAATGGTCGGTGCTCCTACCCATGTCATCTGCATTACGACTGCGCTGCGCATGACCGCCGAATTGATTCCCTCCCTGGCCGCCTTGTAACCAAGATTCTGTACTCGCCCCACAATGTGATTGGTTCTTGTCAAAAATCGGGAATGATCATGATTTGATAACTCATTCATCGCCACCTGCAGAGATGGTGTCTGCATTGCTGCCATGTGATGATTCATCACACTGACAAAATGATCTGCATTTCCCCAGAGATCCTGCCGTCTCTCATCACTATGCTTCTCCATTCCGGTAAAGAACCATGTGAGCGGCTCCATGAACGCATCGTAATTCATAACGGTATCCCATTCATCACCTTGAAGCCATTCTCTCGGATCTCCATAGTGCTCTGCAAGGATAAGCGCTTCCGGATTTGCCTCTTTGACAGCAGTCCGAAATTTCTTCCAGAACTCATGATTAAATTCATTGGAATAACCCAGATCTGCCGCCACATCAAGCCTCCAGCCATCTACATTATACGGTGGAGATACCCATTTCTTCGCAATGTTCAAAATATATTTCTGTAATTCCTCGGAACCTTCATAATTGAGTTTTGGCAGGGTATCGTGCCCCCACCAGCCATCGTAATTATGATTGTACGGCCACTCTTCTTTGAAAAACCGGAAGAAACTGTGGTAATCACTGTCCGCTGAGACGTATGCACCTTTCCCATACCCCTCCTGCTTCTCGTAGATCCGCTCTCTGTCCAGCCATTTATTAAAGGAACCACAGTGATTGAACACACCGTCGATAATTACCTTGATCCCCCGTCGATGGAATTCCTGCACAAGTTCTGCAAAAAATGCATTGCTCGCCTCAAGATTCTTTCGATTTGTCGTCCGAATCTGATATTTTGTCGCCTGGCTGTTATCCAGACATCCATCCGGCAACACCTCTCCGCCGTCTTCCACAATCACTCCATAGTGTGGATCGATAAAATCATAGTCCTGAATATCATATTTATGATTGGATGGAGATACAAAGAGCGGATTAAAATAAACTGCCTCCACGCCAAGTTCCTGAAGGTAATCTATTTTTTCCAGAACTCCCTTTAAATCTCCTCCGTAAAATTCTCGCACACCCATAAATGCAGGATATTTTGACCAGTCTTCCACACGGACACTGTGCTCTCCGATGTAAGCATACTCACCAGTTTCCACATCATTCGTGCAGTCTCCGTTGTAAAAGCGATCTACGAAAATCTGATACATGACCGCCCCTTTTGCCCAATCAGGTGTGGAAAATCCCGGTGTGATCATAAAAGAATAGAATTCTTCCCGGTTACCGGATACCCCACAGCGGTTAAAGTACTTTACTTCTCCCCCTTTGGACACCTGAAATCCATAGTGGAATTCTTTCTCTCCCAGCTGCCATTCCATCTCGTAATAGTCAAATATCCCTCTCGTTTCCTTTTTCTCCATCTCATAAGACTGCTCCCCAACAAGCAGAAATACTTGATCAACATCATCTTTTGCCGTCCGGAAACGAAGGCGAATCTTTTCATTTTTCTTTGGTTCTGGCGGTATCACATAATTGCCTGTACCGTCACAGAACAATGCGTCTATATTCATAAAGAAAACCTCATTTCCCAGACTTTCCATTCTGTTTATTCACCATCGAACAATGCTTCAAATTCTTCTCTTGTGATTTTTTCTTTCTCCAGTAGAAGGTATGCACACGCATGAAGCACACGATCATACTTCTGAATGATTGATTTTGCATTGGCATAGCATTCGTCAATGATCCGTTTTACTTCTTCATCGATCGTTCCTGCCACTGCCTCACCATACCCGCGTGATGCATGTGCAAGGTCTCTTCCGATAAATACTTCATCCTCATCGTTGTCATAGTTGATCAGACCTAATTTCTCAGACATACCAAATTTCGTCACCATCGACCTTGCAATGCCGGTTGCCTGCTTAATATCCTGAGAGGCTCCTGTCGTAATATCATCAAATACAAGCTCTTCGGCAATCCGTCCTCCCAATGCGACTGTGATATCCTGGATCATCTTTCCTCTTGTATTGAACACATCATCTTTCTCCGGAAGCGGCATCGTATACCCCGCTGCCCCAACTCCGGTTGGAATGATAGAAACACTGTATACCGGTCCGACATCCGGAAGCACATGGAATAAGATTGCATGTCCTGCCTCATGGAATGCTGTAATCCTCTTCTCCTTATCCGAAATGACTCGACTCTTCTTCTCTGCTCCGATACCGACTTTGACAAATGCATGCCGAATATCTGACTGCTGGATATATACCCTTCCTTCTTTGGCTGCCATGATCGCCGCCTCGTTGAGCAGGTTCTCAAGATCTGCCCCTGTAAATCCCGCTGTCGTCTGTGCTACCTGTTTTAAGTCTACGTCCTCGCTGAGTGGTTTTCCCTTCGCATGGACTTTTAAGATTTCTTCTCTTCCCTGAATGTCAGGTCTTCCGACCATTACCTTACGGTCAAATCTTCCCGGACGCAGAATCGCCGGGTCAAGAATATCTACACGGTTTGTGGCAGACATCACGATAATTCCTTCGTTGACTCCGAATCCATCCATCTCTACGAGCAGCTGATTCAATGTCTGCTCTCTCTCATCGTGTCCACCGCCCATACCTGTTCCACGTCTTCTTGCAACTGCATCGATCTCATCGATAAAGATAATACACGGCGCATTTTTCTTCGCCTCCTCAAAGAGATCCCTCACACGGGAGGCTCCGACACCGACAAACATCTCCACGAAATCAGAACCGGAAATAGTAAAGAACGGTACACCTGCTTCCCCTGCCACTGCCTTTGCAAGCAATGTCTTACCGGTTCCCGGAGGTCCTACAAGAAGTACCCCTTTCGGGATTCTTGCTCCAACCTGAATATATTTTTTAGGTTCTTTTAAGAAATCTACGATTTCCTCTAACTCTTCTTTCTCTTCTTTCAGACCTGCGACATTGGCAAATGTCACTTTCTTATCCCGATCGGTGCTCAATCGCGCCCTGCTCTTGCCAAAGCTCATTGCTTTTGCATTTGCTCCGCCACCTGCCTGACGGTTCATCAGCACAAACAGTAATAATACAACCCCTACCGTAAGTACAAGCGGAAGCACTACCGTCGTAAATACGGAAGGTTTTGGCATATCTGCAATTTTGTATGCCACCCCATTTTCCTCAAGAATCTCCTGCACTTTTTCTGTATTCAGCACATTCATACTCTTGGAATAATCTTCATCCTTCAGATAAATCTTCAGTGTTCCTGTCGGTGTTTCTTTGTTTGGATTGATCACCACAGAATCTACATTATCTTCCTTTAAATCTTCCTGAAACATCGCTTCTGTATACCGCTGTTCTGTACTTTGCATCCGGTCTGAAAACCAGAATACCGCAAACAGAACGATCACCAGCATCAAAAGCGAAGCGCCGCTGGCTCCTCTATATTTCTTACTATCCAATTTATGTCCCCTTCCTATTCTACGCCTTCCACAACTCCGATGTATGGAAGATTTCTATATTTCTGCGCATAATCCAGTCCATATCCCACAACAAATTCATCCGGGATATTAAATCCTACATAATCTACATTGACATCCATCACTCTTCTCTCTGGTTTATCTAACAGTGTACAGAGTTTCATGCTGTTTGGATTTCTCTTCTTGAGAATCTCAAGAAGGTAAGATAATGTACGTCCAGAGTCAATAATATCCTCTACAACAAGTACGTCTTTTCCTTCCAGACTTTCATCCAGATCTTTTGCGATCTTGACAACTCCGCTGGATGTCGTTCCATCTCCATAGCTGCTTACGCTCATAAAGTCCATAGAAACCGGAACGGTAATTCTCTTCGCCAGCTCGCACATAAAGAACACACCGCCCTTCAGTACACAGATCAGATGTACCTGCTTTCCTTCGTAGTCCTTGCTGATCTTCTCTCCTAAGTCTCTGATTCTCTTTTCTACTTCTTCTTCTGAAACTAATACCTTAATTGTCTCTGCCATGGCTTTCTCCTCCATCTATTTGTATTTGTAAAATTCTTTTTGTATGTTCGTCTGGTCTCCCGCAAAGACTCAGGCGATGTCCAACTACCCATAAAATATGGCTTCCATCTGCAATCAGCAGTATCTCTCCCCGCTCACTTGCAGGAATCTTCTCATTGATCAGGTAAGATTTCAATTTCTGTTTCCTTCCCTCCCGGTCAATGACAATATAATCACCTGGTCTTCTTGTTCTCACACACAAATCATGTTTAATTATATCATAATCAAAACAGTTCGTGTGACTTTTTTGCATATTTCCGGGGTTCTCTGCCAAATCCACGATTCTGCATGTAACTGCGGTCTTTTTCCCTTTAGGAGTTTGGTAAAAGACGGTTCCCGGAATACGGCATTTTACTTCTAATGGAAGCTCCTCCTCCCGGAGCAGTATCCCTTTTTCTTTTTTTTGCCGTCCTTCCTCTTCTTTCTCTCTGGCTGCATGTACTTTCTCAAGTGTCACTCCCTCATATCCCCGCACTGCCCGCATATGATACGGAAGCATGATCTGTCTTCCACATTGCTTCCCGAAAAGTGTGCTGACGTCTGCAACATGGACTGCTGACAGATCTTTTGCCTGCCCCGCCACTTCCTCCATACAGGAAAGCACTGTCATCTCCCTGAGTATCTTATCTCCACTCTGAAAAGGCTCTGTCCGGATCAGAAGTTTTTCTCCCTTCCTGCTGACACAGTTTTCTTTAAATACTTTCAGCTGCTTTTCCAGAAATTCCTGCACGCTCCGGAGCTGCTCTGCCGCCTCACTTAAATGCGCTGCCGCCCGCGGATTGATCTGGGTTTCCATATAAGGAATGACCCGGTTGCGGATTTTATTGCGTGTATAGTCTTCTGTCAGGTTTGTCTGATCTGTCTGATATCGTATTCCATTTTGTTCCAGAAATTCCTCGATCTCCCTGCGTTCCAGACAAAGAAGCGGGCGAACATAACGATCCCTGACCGGTTTGATCCCTGTCATTCCATTGAGTCCTGTTCCTCTTACAAGATTCATCAAAAGTGTCTCTGCATTGTCATTCTTGTGATGTGCCAAAGCAATCTTGGCTGCCCCATATTTCTGTGCCGCCCTCTCAAACGCTTCTCTTCGGATATTTCTGCCGGCTTCCTCCATAGATTGTTTCCTCTTTTTTGCAATTAATTCCAGATTGCAGCGTACAATTTCCAGAGGAATACCAGCTGTCTTACAAATGTTTTGGACAAATCTCTCATCCGCATCTGCATCCTCGCCGCGGATCCCATGATTGACATGCACCGCCACGAGCTTCACCCCCAATTCTTCCTGCAGATAATGCAAAATGAAAAAAAGGCATACCGAATCCGCCCCTCCCGATATGCCTGTAATCACTGTTTCTCCCCGCTCAAACATCCGGTGCTCTTGTATATAAGCTCGCACCCGCGCAGGAATCTCCTTGTTCTTATATTGATATGCTCTTGTTTTTTGCTCTTTTTCAGCCATATCTACGTTCCTTTTCCCTTTTGTTCTCCTACACGTTTTGTGTATTTCCTCTCTATGATACTATGATTATCCAAAAGAATCCAGTCACACTTCTATCCTTTCCACACTCCTGCCACCAAGACTGTCATGTCATCCTTTGGAGTCTCGCCGGTAAACGCAAGCACCTGATCTAAAATGTATTGTGCCATCTCTTTTGGATTGACAAGCTTCATTCCGCCTATGATTGTCTCCATCAACATCTCCTGCTCCACAACCGGAAGAGCATCCAACACCCCGTCTGTCATCATCACGACAAATTCTCCGCTTCTCAGTGTCCGTTTTACCATGTCAATCTCTAGATTGTGCAGAACCCCAATAGGGAGGCTTGTCGAGGATAATCGTTCCACCCCATTGCGATATTTAATAAAAGTTGTCGATGCGCCCACTTTCAAAAATTCACATTCCCCTGTATACCGATCAAAAATTCCCATATCTACCGTAGAAAAGTGAATTTCCTCACGCCCCATCACAAGCGCTGTATTGATCATCTGAATCGCCAGTTCCCCAGGAAAACCTGAAGTCAGAAGTTCTTCCAAAAGTTCTACGACCATCGCACTCTCCTGAAACGCCTTCCTGCCTGATCCCATCCCATCTGAAAGAGCAGATGCAACCCTTCCACCTGGCATCGCCACTTCCAGAAAACTGTCTCCGGATATTGTATCTCTTCCTTTTCCTATTTTAGCAACCCCCTGCATAATATGGAATTGATATGGCTCGATACAGACATACGGTTCATACTCTTTTCCCAACATTGTGCGGCTCTGTTCCTCAAATACAAATTTCCTGCCATACGTTCTGGAAATGATTTGAATCATCTCCTTCGTCTCCACTCCCACATCTTGTACTGCCTTTGCATTCAGGTGAATTTCATGCTTTCCTCGCTCCGTACAAAGAAAAGTCATATCCAACACCTTTACCCCTATTTTCTGCAGCCGTTTTCGAATTTTTTTCTCCATCCGAACATCGATCAGAATGCTGTCCTCAAATTCTTTTGCCGTACTTTTAATGATCTGCGCAAACAAATCCATCTGCACCGCACATCCCTCCCGGTTTTTTACAAGCCGGTTCGACCAGAGCATATTTTGTTTTGCTTCATGAAATACCTCTATGAGCGCGCTCTGGAACTTTGGCGCCATCACACATTTTTTCTGTAATTTCCGCTTTGTTTCCAGATTCAATTCCTTCCCATATTCCTCGATGGCATGCAGAACTTCATAGCCCAGCTGGTAAGTATGGACATAATCCTCTCCCCAACACCGCTCCATATGATCACATTTTGTACAGACACTCTCCTCCACCTGAAAAAACATTTCCTGCAGTTCATCTTTTGTAAATACCTGCTTCTGCCGCTCCAGTTTTAAAAATACCTTCGATAAATGTTCCAGTGAATCCGCCAGTTTTCCAATCTGTACTGCATAAGGGCCCGAAATCCCAGCCTGTCCCATTCCAGCCTTCTCCATTTTTATTCTCCCCCTGTCCGTTCTTTTCCTTTTTTGTCTGCTGAACAGAACAAAGAATCTCGCAAACGAGATTCTCACGCGAAACGTATTTTTTATCACATAGGATTTTGTGAAAATTTCCTATGTAATAAAAAAACTTTAGGAAATCCAGTTATTTCCTAAAGTTATCATTTGTAATCTTAATATTTTGTTGGTTTTAATACAATCTCATCTTCATATACAAGTCCAAATTTTTCCTTTGCCACATCTTCTACATAAGCGTCTGTGCCAACATACTCTTTGTACTTCTCAATTTCTTTTGTCCTGTCTTTTTCTTCTTTGATCTGTGTCTCCAGCTCTGCCTGTTGCTTTTTATATGCTTCATTCTTCGCCCGTAATGAGACCCCTCCGACAGACACAAGCACGATCAGCAACATGATTACGGAACTAATCAGCACCATACTTCTTCTATGTGCCCGCATTCTCTGCCGCTGTTGTCTTGTACGACTTTTTTCTTTGATATGCTTCATTACTGTTACCCACCTTTGTATGTGTGTATTTCCAGACTACTCTACAGCCATTCTAATGGGTTTCCCTCTTTTTTTCAATACTTTTCTTGATTTTTTTATAGATTTTCCGCATCTGTGAAAATATCACTGCAAACAGACTAACCCCTGCCAGTGTCCCTGTCACAAAGAACCACCGGATGCTTCCATCACTCGTAAGATAAATCTTTACAGACAGATACAGGCTGATTCCGATCCAATAAAACAGATCTTCCAGTGTCACCGCTGTCAGATTGTGGGGCAGAATCCTTCTAAAAATGCGGATCATATCATAAATTCCCATGACAACGAATCCTGATAAAACTGCCTGAATAAAAATATTTGCTTCCTCCCCGATTCCAGACATAGGATCACCTATTTAAACAATTTGGAAAAGAAGTTTTCTCCCTGCTTTGCAGCACTCTGGCTGATATCCGAATAAGCGATGCTGTCGATATGTCCCGCCAGATCCACTTCTCCTTTTTCCACACTCAGCCGGTTCACATGGAGATCTTTTCCCTTCACCATAAGCATTCCTTGTTCTGTCTCAAGCAGTATCTCATTTAAATCAAAGGAAAGTACATCCAGTACACCTGTCACCGCACTTGTCTTTCGGTTATTGATAACTAATTTATGAGGTTTTTGTACCTGTCTTTCTTCCACTATACCCACAACCTTTCTATCTATGATCAGTACGTCTTCTTTCTCTCAATTATATGAAAGGTTGTTCATATTTATGATGATTTACAGATACTTCATTACAGATACCGGAATAAATCTTTTGCTTCTTCTTTCTTTGTTGTATCTTGAATTGCAAGCACTTCTACCTTCACGGTCTTTGTCCCGAACTGTATTTCAATGACATCCCCCGGTTTTACCTTTACAGAAGCTTTTGCCACAGTTCCGTTTACAAGGACACGCCCTGCATCACACGCCTCATTAGCAACCGTCCTTCTCTTGATCAATCTGGAAACTTTTAAAAATTTATCTAATCTCATTTTCTTTCCCTCATGTAACAAAGAACTGCCGCAATTCTCGCAGCAGTTCTTGTCTTCTATTTCTTATTGGATTGTCTATCTGAATTATGCATTTACAGCATCTTTTAATGCTTTACCAGCTTTGAATTTCGGAGCCTTGCATGCAGCGATCATCATTGTTTCTTTTGTATGAGGATTTCTTCCTTCTCTTGCTGCTCTTTCTGTCACTTCAAAAGTACCAAATCCTACTAACTGTACTTTCTCACCTTTTTTCAGTTCTTCTGTTACAACGTCTACAAAAGCTTTTAATACTTTCTCAGAGTCTTTCTTAGATACTTCTGCTGCTTCAGCAACTGCTGCGATTAATTCTGTTTTGTTCATGAATATGTTCCTCCTCTAATTTAGCTATAGAATATATGAAATATATAGATTCTATCCGTTTTGAAGGGCCGTTCCCTCCGCATTTGCAGGCTGTTTACCCTTATTGTACTGTTATAGTTATAACTGTTTCCCTATTGTTTGTCAAGGAATTTTTCGTGTTTTCCGCGTCCCGGAACATGTTTCAGACACCCTCCGGTTCTTTTCCCCGAATACTTGTTGATAATTCGCCTTAACTATAACATTTTTTCAATCATTTCCAACACAGATGCACCCATTTTTGCAGAAATCTCGTCCGCATTTTCCAGAGAATTTCCCTTAATTCCATAATAGAATTTCACTTTTGGCTCTGTACCGGAAGGACGTACACATACCCATGCATCATTTTCCAATTCATAATAAAGTACATTGGAAGCCGGAAGTCCTGTATCGCTTGTCTCTCCTGTCCGCAAGTCTTTGATCGTACCTGCCTTGTAATCTCTCGCTCTTTGTACGCCATATCCCCCGATCTCTGCCGGCGGCTCCTTGCGCAGCGTCTCAAGAATATTCTGGATCTTCTCAAGTCCTTCGATACCTTTAAGTGTGATAGACTGGATATCATCTTTGTAATATCCGTATTTCTCATACATGTCGATCATCGCATCCCAGAGCGTCTTTCCAAGCGTCTTATAGTATGCCGCCGCTTCACACAGCGCCATTGTTGCAACGATTGCATCCTTGTCTCTCGCATAAGTACCAATCAGACATCCATAGCTTTCTTCAAATCCGAAGAGATACGTTCCTATTCCAGTCTTTTCAAATTCGAGGATCTGCTGTCCGATAAACTTAAATCCAGTCAGAACATCGATCAACTTCACTCCATAGCTCTCTGCGATCGCTTTTGCCATATTGGATGTCACGATGGATTTGATCAGGCAACCGTCCTTTGGAAGACCTTTTACCGCCTTTGTCTGGCTGATCTCATAGTCTGCAAGAAGACATCCTGACATATTTCCTGTCAGAACTTTGTACTCTCCTGACTTTGTATCCTTTACATAAACTCCCAGGCGGTCTGCATCTGGATCTGTTGCAAGAACAAGATCGGCATCTACATCTTTTGCAAGCTTTAAGCCAAGCTCAAAAGCTTCTTTTGCCTCCGGGTTCGGATAAGATACTGTTGGGAAGTTTCCATCTGGCAATTCTTGCTCTTTGACTACATAGACGTTCTCAAATCCAAGTTCTTTTAAAATACGTCTTACCGGAATATTCCCCGTTCCGTGAAGTGGGCTGTATACGATCTTTAAATCTTTGTTCATCTGGTCGATGGCATCCTGGTGGATGACTTGCTTTTTGAGTTCCTCCATGTAGGCGTCATCAACAGCTTCTCCGATCACCTCATAAAGTCCCGCTTCTTTTGCCACTTCAAGGCTCATCGTCTTGACTGTAGCATAATCTGTCACTGCCTCAACTTCTGCCATGATCCCGGTATCATGCGGCGGTGTGATCTGTGCGCCGTCTTCCCAGTATACCTTATATCCGTTATATTCCGGTGGATTGTGGCTTGCTGTAATATTGATTCCGGCAATGCAGTTTAACTTTCTTACTGCAAAAGAAAGTTCCGGTGTCGGGCGGAGTGATTCAAATACATATGCCTTGATCCCATTTGCTGCAAGGCAAAGCGCCGACTCGTCCGCAAATTCCGGTGACATTCGTCTGGAATCGTATGCAATCGCAACTCCTCTGCTTTCTGCCCCATTCTTCAAAATATAATTTGCCAATCCCTGTGTTGCTTTTCTGACTGTATAAATATTCATCCGGTTTGTACCTGCTCCGATTACTCCCCGAAGTCCTGCAGTTCCAAATTCCAGATCTTTATAAAATCGTTCTTTGATCTCATTATCGTTCTCTTTGATCGCTGTGAGTTCGGCTTTTGTGTCTGCATCAAAATAATCGTTCTCCAGCCATTCTCTGTATCTTTTCTGATAATCCATCCTGGTACCTCCTAATCTCACTTTTTATCTATTATACAACACGTTACTATAAATGAAAAGAAAATAAATCTTTCAAAAACTGATTCTTCTTTTCTGTCTGTGCAATAGATATCTGTAATTTTTCTACACTTTTTTCCGGGATCCACGCCTTGTTTGAATGATAGTAACTATTCGCAACTTTCCAGAATTTCTCCGGATAAGCAAGCCGTACTGCCAGGTAATCCAGCTCCTCTCTGCTGATTGTCTTTCCCTTATCATATGCCTCTAAAAGCATGTTTCCAATCCGTTCATTCCATTGGCATTTCTCCATGACTTTTCTCAGAAAATAATAGAAATCTGCCATCTGTATATCCTCCCGGAAATGTTCAAAATTTGTCGTTGCCACTCCCCGATATGTCATGAGCACATTATGGTAATTATAATCCCCATGGATCCACGTATGTTCTGTCTTACTTTTCTGTCTGAGCGCTTCATAATGATCTGTCTCCAGTTTTCTGACAACCGCTTCACCGAGTGCATGCTGCTCTTCAAATTCTTTTAAGTACAACAGCTCAAATTCACCTTTTCCTACTTTGTTTCGGATAAAGGTCCGAACCTTCCGCAGTTCCCTGTTATGTCTCTGATACTCCTCTTTCAGATCATGCTCTCTTACAACCGTTCCTTCCTCCAGAACATCCGCTCCAGCCATCAGGTTGTGAAGATATGCTAAATTAGCAGTAGCACTGCAAAGTTCCTCCTCATTTCTGACATCACACTCTCTGCCCCCATACCAGCGTTTCAATATATATTTTGTCTGGTCCGGAGCGCTTGTCACATATTCTCCCTCTTTGTTTGGAACAATCGTATCCACCAGTCCATACCCTTTTTCCTCGAGCTGGTGACACAGTTTATATAAAAGAGGCACTCGTTTCTCTGAGAAAGTAAGTTCTTTCAGTAAGAGCATGCCTCTGTCTGTATCGCATAAAATGGCACCTCTTGTCTTTCGGGTGCCTTTTACTTCTATATGATACTGTTCCAATACATCTGTTTCAAAATCCTTCATAACTGCCCCCTATAATCATTTTTCCGCCACTGCCTTTTGCAGTAACTTTGATTTTCTCTCTAGCCTATGATTTTTTGGACAGAAGTATGATTCTTTTTCTGAAATTTATGCAACAAATTTTGTGATCGTTTCAATGGCCTCTCTCACCTTAAAAACAGAAGCCTCCGCTAAATATCAAATCGATTTTGCACAAACCGAAGCAGATGCTCTTTATTATTGAACTCCGGATATTCAAGTACGATCCGCAGAAGCTCATTTAACACTTCTCCAATCTGCTTTCCCGGTTTCATACCGATTCCGATCAAGTCCGTTCCGGTCACTGCAAGCTGTTTTAAACTGACACACTCATGGTCTGCCACAATTTCCTCATAACATTTCTGAAGACCACTTAAATTTTCCAGTTCTTCTTCTCGTCGGTACATGCTGTGCGCCAAAATATCTGCTCTTTTTACGAGAAGATACATAGGAAACAGTTCCGCACTGATCTTGCTCATTGCCTTTCTGACATTCTTTTTCTCTGCCGGCATCCGGTAATCATGCCAGCGGATAAGCTTTGTCACCTTATGGATTGTATCATTGTCAAATTTTAACCGCCGAAGGATTTCTTTCGCTTTCTGCTCTCCCCTGATGTCATGTCCTTTAAAATGAGCCGTTCCATCTGCATCCACTGTCTTCATCTCTGGCTTTGCGACATCATGGAGCAGCATCGTAAGACGCAACACCTTGTCCGGCGGCACATTGCAGACTGCCTGAACCGTATGCTCACCCACATCGTACCTGTGGTATTTTGTCTCCTGACCAGTCCGCATCATCTCATCAAACTCCGGCAGGATGACTGCGGTGATCCCCAGATGATATGCTTCCCTGATCAACTCCGGCGAATCTGACACAAGAAGTTTTACCAGCTCTGTCTGAATCCGCTCAGCGCTGATCTTCTCCAACGTCGGGGCAAGTTCTGTCATTGCCTCCTTCGTCTCTTTTTCCAGAGAAAATCCAAGCTGCGCAGCAAAACGCACTCCGCGCATAATGCGGAGCGCATCTTCTCCAAACCGTTCTCTGGCATTTCCCACACAGCGGATTATCTTTCGCTTCAAATCATCCATTCCGCCAAAAATATCGACGATCCCTTCTGTATCATTGTATGCCATTGCATTGATCGTGAAGTCCCTGCGGAGCAAATCTTCCCTTAAATTTCTTGTGAAGATCACTTCCGTCGGGTGTCTGCTGTCTTCATATTTCCCGTCAATCCGGTATGTTGTCACCTCAAATCCTTCTTTTCCGAGAAGGACAGTCACTGTCCCGTGCTCAATCCCGGTATCGACAGTTCTTGCAAATAGTTTCTTTGTCTCATCCGGGGATGCTGAAGTTGTGATATCCCAGTCTCCCGGCTCTCTTCCAAGCAGCGAATCTCTGACACATCCACCTACCGCATATGCCTCATATCCATGCTCCTGTAATGTCTGTATGATTGTATTTACTTTTTCCGGCAACTGTATCTTCATGATCTATCCCCCTGACTTCCCATGTACGGTCTAAAGTATTTATCTTCCATACATCGGTACAGTAAAAATTAGTATGCTTTTCCCCAGTAAACCATATGCTTTGCAGGTTTGCCGCAGTGTACACAGGTTCCGGTGATCTCTTCCTGCTCAAATGGGATACAGCGTGAAGTCACCCCTGCCTCTTCCTTCAGAGCATCCTCACATTCCTGGCATCCACACCACATTGCTTTAATAAATCCCGGCTTCTCATCTGCCAGTTTCTTAAACTCTTCCATGCTGGAAGCAGTATATGTGTGTGCATCTCTATGCTCTCTTGCTCTCTCAAGCATCTCTTTCTGCATAGTATCCAGTACTTCTGCTACCTTCGTTTCTAACTCTTCGAATGGAACTATGATCTTCTCTCTTGTATCTCTTCTTACAACTACTGCATGTCCTGCTTCAATGTCCTTTGGTCCTAATTCAATCCGAACCGGAATTCCTCGCATCTCCTGCTCAGAAAATTTCCATCCCGGACTCTTGTCGGAATCATCCACTTTGACACTCAGTCCTGCTTTTTTCAGCACTTCTTTCACTTCATATGCCTTGTCAAGCACACCGTCCTTTTTCTGTTGGATCGGGATGACCATCACCTGAACCGGTGCGATTCTTGGCGGAAGTACAAGACCACTGTTGTCTCCGTGCACCATGATGATAGCTCCGATCATACGAGTTGTCATTCCCCAGGATGTCTGGTGTACATACTGTAATTTATTTTCTTTATCTGTATATTGAATTCCGAACGCCTTTGCAAATCCATCTCCGAAGTTGTGACTTGTTCCTGACTGAAGTGCCTTTCCATCGTGCATCAAAGACTCGATCGTGTAAGTTGCCTCTGCTCCTGCAAATTTCTCCTTGTCTGTCTTTCTTCCCTTGATCACCGGGATCGCAAGTACTTCCTCACAGAAATCCGCATAGACATTTAACATCATAATTGTTCTTTCTTCTGCCTCTTCTGCTGTCGCGTGTGCTGTGTGACCTTCCTGCCATAAGAATTCTCTGGAACGAAGGAACGGTCTTGTTGTCTTCTCCCAACGCACAACCGAACACCATTGATTGTACACTTTCGGAAGATCTCTGTGTGACTGGATATCCTTTGCATAAAAATCACAGAATAATGTTTCTGAAGTCGGTCTCACACAAAGTCTTTCCTGAAGCGGCTCAAGTCCTCCGTGTGTCACCCACGCAACTTCCGGTGCAAACCCTTCCACATGATCCTTTTCTTTCTGCAGAAGACTCTCCGGAATAAACATCGGAAGGTATACATTCTCTACACCTGTCTCCTTAAATCTGCGGTCCAATTCATGCTGGATATTCTCCCAGATTGCATAGCCTGCAGGTTTGATCACCATACACCCTTTTACACTTGTGTAATCGATCAGCTCCGCTTTCTTTACCACATCCGTATACCATTGTGCAAAATCATCTTCCATGGAAGTGATCGCTTCTACGAGTTTTTTGTCTTTCGCCATACTTTTCTTCTCCTTTTCTTTGTTCCATGCAAAGCACATCCCACTAACAGACTGCGCTCTTTTTTCGTGCATGGATCTTCGCTTTTCTATATTTGATCGGGAATGAAAAAAAGAGCCTTTCAATCCCTCTGCAAGGGACCGAAATGCTCGGCGGTACCACCCTTATTAATCATAACCGGCTCCGGCTACTGCCATCTCCAGCTAAAATTCTCTCTGTCCTCTTTAACGCAGATGTACGCTGTGCTTTCACACAGAAGCTCCAAGGCAGGTTCAATACATCTTCTGCAAGAATCTCTCACCATCCGATTCTCTCTCTGTGGCATATCCTATATTTACTAATCCTCTTCCTCGCTCTTGTTTCGTAAGCTCATTTTAAGAGAATTTCCTCCCTTTGTCAAGAAGTCCCTTCTCCTTTTTGCAGTAGTTCCCGGACGATCTCTTTCCCCGCAAGATATCCGAAAGGACCTGTGATCACACCACTTACACCAAACAGACGAATTCCCACATAGACCGTGACAAGTACCATAATCGCAGGGATTCCCAAATGCTCTCCAATCAGCTTCGGCTCTAAAAATTCTCTCGTCAGATTGCAGATCACAGACAATCCCACATAAACTGCCGCAAACAAAAAGCGTCCTTGAAATGCCTGCACAATTGCAAGTGGATATAATACAACTGCTGTTCCAAGTACCGGCAGCGCATCAAGAAACCCAATCAGCACTCCTAGCAGCAATGCATACGGATTTTTCAAAAATAGAAACGTCACCGTACAAAGTGCCGCAATCACAGACATAATGATCAGCTGTGCTTTCAGAAACATTCCTCCCATATGAAAGATGCGTTTCAAAATCTTCACAAAATGTGTATACCCAATACTATGTGATGCTTTCTCTTTCAGCTTGTCAAAATCATTGACGAGCAGAATGATTGACACAAAAATAATAATCCCAACCCCTGCCACTTCGATGATCGTTCTGACATACCCCCATGAATTTGCCATCAGTTTCGGTACAAACTGCCTTTCGATATTTTCTGCAATGGTTGCCATCCGTGTCACAAAAAGTGACTCCAGTTCTCCCGCCTCCATTCCGAAAACTCCGCTCATGCTCCGACAACATTGATCTAAAAACCGCTCCATCTTTCCGGCATAAAATCCATAGTGCTCAATAAAGTAACAAAACTGCTGTACGAGTGCACTCCCAAGAAACCATAATGCTGTGCCTGCCACACCTAAGATGATCAGAAGCAGCCCCCCGGCAACAGCTCCCTGATTCAGCTTTGTATGTGCATGGATGTTCCTGACAAGCGGTCTTAACAGATATGCCACCAGAAATGCACAGAAAAAGGGGAGCACAAGTGGCAGTATATACTTGATTCCAATATACATGCCCCCTGTGACTCCCACAACAACTATCACTGTCTTCCACTGTTCTCTCTGCATTCCCATCACCAGCCCCGTCTTTTCCACGCATGTCCTGAACAGTCAGCGACACACGGTAGTGATGTTAGTATTGCCGTCCCATCGTCCTTTATACAACTTTTTTAAACTTTTGAAGCAAAAAACAAATCAAACCCCGCTGCTTGCGGCTGTATCTCAAACTGCATCTGCTTTTTTGTCTTTGGATGCACAAAAGTAAGACTGCTTGCACACAGAGCAATCTGCCCTCTTTCTTTTTCCTCTCCTCCGTATTTTACATCTCCGAGAATCGGACATCCCATCCCCGACATCTGCACACGGATCTGATGATGTCTTCCTGTGTCCAGATGAATATTTGCCAATGCCTTTCCCTCTGCCTCCCCTTGTATTTTATAGGAAAGCCTTGCTTCTTTCGCCCCGGCATCCGACTTTCTGCAAATTTTTGACAGGTTTGTCCTGCCGTCCTTGACAAGATAATCTGTCAGCTGTCCTTGTGCCTTCTCTGGAACCTTGCACAGTACTGCCTGATAATATTTTCCAAAACCTCCTGCCTGAAGCTGACGGTTCAGCTCTTTTGCAGCCTGCGGCGTCTTCGCAAATACGATAATCCCCTCCACCGGCTGATCCAGACGATGAATCACTCCAAGATATGGTTCTCCTTTTCCCCCTTCCTGTTGGTATCTATAGTTTTTCAGCAGACTGACCATATCTTTTGTCTGAATCTGCTTCGTCTGTACCGGAACACCTGCCGGCTTTCTGCATACAATAAGATCTCTGTCTTCATATAAAATATAACTCTGAATTTCCACGTTTTTCTGCCTTTCTTGATCTATAGCCTCACAGCTTTGCTGTTTTTTATCCCTGCTCTTTTGTCAAAGAGCCAACGTTATTTTACCCCATCCCCTGACAAAGAGTCAAAAAAATCGCCGCAAAAATGTCATCTCAATCCATCTCTGCGGCGATCTCAATGCTTTTAATTCATCGCGTTCTCTACGCTTCCTCTACATCTCCCTCAAGAAGTGCCTGTTCATAGCGCTCCAAAATCGTTCTCTGAATCCTCTCTCTCGTATTTGAGTTGATTGGATGTGCGATATCACGGTATTCCCCATCAATTGCTTTCTTACTTGGCATTGCGATGAAGAGTCCCTTCTCTCCTTCGATTACCTTAATATCATGTACTACGAATTCGTCGTCCATTGTAATTGATACTACTGCCTTTAATTTTCCTTCTTTTGCTACTTTACGCACTCGTACATCTGTAATCTGCATACTTTTGTCCCCTTTCACCGCTTCTACATCGCGTATCTCTCATTTTTCTCTACAACTACTTTTATGCCATCTTCTCCTACATGGCGAGTGTTTGCACGGATTGTATCTCTGCTCTCTACGATACAATTTTCAATATAGGTATTATCTCCTAAATAAACATCATTCAAGATGATGGAATTCTTAATTACACAATTATTCCCTACAAATACTTTCTTAAATAATACTGAATTTTCCACAGTACCATTGATGATACATCCACTTGCAATCAAACTGTTCTTTACGCATGCACCCGGATTATATTTTGCCGGTGGAAGATCGCTCACTTTTGAATAAACATTCGGATATTCCTTAAAGAAATATTTTCTCACTTCTGGCTTTAGGAAATCCATATTTGTTCTGTAATAATCATTAACTGTAGCAATATTACTCCAGTAATTGCTAATCTTATATCCATAAATTTTCTTTACATTCTTATACCGGATCAGAATGTCCTGCACAAAGTCAAATCTTCCCTCTTCTGCACATCGCTCAATCAGATCGATCAGCTGTCTTCTTCTGATGACATAAATTCCTGTTGAGATGATATTAGATCTGCTCAGTACCGGCTTCTCCTCAAACTCCTCAATCCTGCAGGAATCATTCATCTTAACCGTTCCGTAACGGCTGACATCTGCATCCTCATCCATCTCTTTGCAGACAACGGTAATATCTGCTTTTTTGGCAATATGATATTCGAGCACTTTATTATAATCCAGCTTGTATACTGCATCTCCAGATGTAATGATCACATATGGCTCATGGCATTTCTTAAGAAAGTCAAGATTCTGATAAATCGCATCCGCAGTTCCTCTATACCAGTATCCATTCTCCATTGTAATCGTCGGTGTAAATACATACAGACCACCTTGTTTTCTTCCAAAGTCCCACCATTTGGAAGAATTCAGATGTTCATTCAATGATCTGGCATTGTACTGTGTCAGCACTGCGACTTTCTGAATATGTGAATTTGACATATTGCTAAGTGCAAAGTCAATGCTCCTGTAACTTCCTGCTACCGGCATAGCTGCCACTGCACGTTTATGTGTCAGTTCCCGCATCTTACTGCTATTTCCACCCGCTAAAATAATTCCTACTGCTTTCATCCCTATTCACCTACCTTAATTAATGTTTCACCACTTGCAAGCTCTCCGTTTATGTAATCCTCTTTTGATGTAACACCACTAATGGCGGTATTCTTGCCGATCTGTACATCGGATGGGATCACAGAATCTTCCCCAATGGTCACAAGTCCAAATCCATAGATATCCGGTCTCATCTTATTCGGTGTATCGCTTCCTGTTCCAAGTGTGACGTTATCTCCAATCTGTACATTCTCCGCAATGATCGCTTTGTCAATCACGCAGTGATCTCCGATCACAGCATCTTTCATGATAATGGAGTCTCTCACAACACTTCCTTTTCCAATCGTTACACCAGAACTAATGACAGAACTGTGGACTTCTCCATAGATATCACAACCATTTCCAATAATGCTCTTCTCCACAGCAGACTGATCTGAAATATAATGCGGCGGTAAAATACCACTGTTTGTATAAATTTTCCAATATTCCTCATATAAATTAAATTCCGGAATAATATCTATTAATTCCATGTTTGCTTCCCAGTAAGATCCCAGTGTTCCGACATCTTTCCAGTAGCCATTGTACTCATATGCAAATAATCTTTGTTTCTTTTCATGACAATAAGGAATAATATGCTTTCCAAAATCACATGCCGGCTGTTCCGATAAAGCCTTGAGCGCTTCCTTTAATACCGGCCAGCTAAATATGTAAATACCCATAGAAGCCAGGTTACTTCTCGGCTGTGCCGGCTTCTCTTCAAACTCCTGGATCCGGTTCTCTTCATCTGTAATGACAATACCAAACCTACTTGCCTCTTCCAGAGGTACCGGCATCGTAGCAATCGTGACGTCTGCATGATTCTCTTTATGGAAATCCAGCATCACTTCATAATCCATCTTATAAATATGATCCCCGGAAAGAATCAGTACATAATCCGGATTATACATCTCCATATAGTTCATATTCTGATAAATCGCATTCGCCGTACCGGTATACCACTCACTGCTTGTGCTTTTCTCATACGGCGGAAGCACTGTAACTCCTCCAACATTACGGTCCAGATCCCACGGAATCCCGATTCCAATATGTGTATTCAGGCGTAATGGCTGATACTGCGTCAATACACCGACAGTATCGATTCCTGAATTAATACAGTTACTTAATGGAAAGTCTATGATTCTGTATTTCCCCCCGAATGCAACTGCCGGTTTTGCCACTTTTGACGTAAGAACACCTAATCTGCTGCCTTGTCCACCTGCCAACAACATTGCAATCATTTCTTTTTTTATCATGTCGTCACTCCTTCTAAGTAATTTAATAGTTGTATTATAGCATAAAAAGGTAATAAAATGAATGTTTTTTACATAAATAATTGTTTTTTTTAAAACTTTTTATGTATATTTTACAAAAAATTATAGTTTGGCTTTTTTTCCATATACCGTTATAATATAATGAAAGTGCGTAAAATATTACTATTAATTTAAATTTTTCTATGAACAGGGAGTGTATTTATGTATAAAATAGATTTTCAATGTCCGGTCCATGTCCATTTTATCGGTATCGGCGGTATCAGCATGAGTGGCCTTGCCGAAATTCTCTTAAAAGAACATTTCACAGTAACGGGATCGGATTCCAAAGAATCGCCCCTTACAAGACATTTAACAGATCTGGGAGCTGTCATCCATTACGGACAGAAAGCCGAAAATATAACTGATGATATTGATGTTGTCGTCTACACTGCTGCCGTGCACGCAGATAATCCTGAATTTATTGCAGCAAAAGAACATCAGCTTCCGATGCTTACCCGTGCAGAACTGCTCGGACAGCTGATGACGAACTATAAGACACCGATCGCAGTATCCGGAACTCACGGCAAGACAACAACGACTTCCATGATTTCCCATATCCTTCTTGCAGGAGATACGGATCCGACCATCTCTGTCGGAGGTATTTTAAAGATCATCGGCGGAAATATCCGCGTCGGTCACTCAGATGTTTTCATTACAGAAGCCTGTGAATATACGAACAGCTTCTTAGATTTTCTTCCAAAGATTGGAATCATCTTAAATGTAGAAGAAGATCATATGGATTTCTTCAAAGATCTTGATGATATCCGCCATTCTTTCCACCGGTTCGCCGCACTGCTTCCGAACGATGGCACACTGATCATTAACAGTGAGATTTCACAGTACGAGCAAATTATTGCCGGCCTGAACTGCAATGTCATCACATATGGCATTCATCACGATGCAGATTACACTGCACAAAATATTCAATACGATAACATGGGGAATGTTTCGTTCGACCTGATCGATCACGGAACAAAGAAAGATCGTATTTTCCTCTCTGTCAACGGAGAACACAATGTATCCAATGCACTTTCCGCAATCATTACCGGAACACTGCTCGGCATCGACCTTGAGAAGATCAAAAAGGGACTCTTGTCCTTTACCGGTACTGACCGCCGCTTTGAATACAAAGGAACACTCGACGGTGTCACGATCATCGATGATTACGCACACCATCCGACGGAGATCGAGGCAACTCTTTCTGCCGCACAGCACTACCCGCACAGAGAAATCTGGTGCATTTTTCAACCTCACACATACACAAGGACAAAAGCTTTCTTTCACGAATTTGCTCAGGCGCTGACACTTGCAGATCATGTGATCCTCGCAGACATCTATGCTGCCAGAGAAACAGATACGCTTGGCATGTCCTCAGAGGCTCTTTCAGATGCAATTCGTGAACTAGGCGGAGATTCCTGCTATTTTTCATCCTTTGATGAAATTAAAAATTTTGTAAAAGAAAAATGTATCCACGGTGATATGTTGATAACTATGGGAGCTGGAGACGTTGTAAACATAGGAGAATCATTGTTATCCATATAGTTATCCACATTATCCACATTATCCACATTGTTTCTTATCCACAAAGAATGATGATTTATCCAATAAAAAGTCCTTTTTAGAACTTCTTTCTGGTGCTATAATACCAGTACATTGAAGAGGATTTATTTAGAAAGGTACGGTGTAAGGATGAAGAGTTTAGTATTGAGCAGCCATGGTCAGAATCATACAACATTGGTCGACAATCATTTTATCGACTGCCATATGGTAAAAGCAAATGGAGAGTTTGTGAAAGTTTATCTATTCCTGCTCAGACATCTGAACTCTTCTCCTGTTGCCCTCACCATTTCTACGATTGCAGATTGTCTGGACAACACAGAGAAGGATATTTTGCGTGCATTGAATTACTGGGAGAAAGAGGGACTGCTTTCCCTCCAATATGAAGAAAGCGATCATTCTCTCTGTGGTATTGCGTTTTGCCCTGTTCCGCCATGTGAGGGATCCGGGAACTCTTGTGCAATTCCAGCTTATGAAGACACATCTGCATCAGAAACGCAAGCTCCTTCGACCGTTCAGATACCGGATGTGACTATGGGTGCGGATACGATCTCTGATTCACGCGGAACAGCCCCGACTTCTATCAAGGCTTTCCGTGACCGTAAGGAATTCCAGCAGCTTTTGTTTGTCGCAGAACAATATATCGGAAGACCTTTGACTAGAACAGATATCGATACGATTTCTTATTTCTTTGATCAGCTTCATTTTTCTGCGGATCTGATTGAATATTTGATTGAATATTGTGTCGAGAATCAACATACGAGTATGCATTACATAAAAAAAGTAGCTCTCGCATGGGCAGATGCTCATGTGACTACAGTCGAGGAAGCCCGGGCAACTTCCAGCATTTACAATAAGAATTGTTATACTGTACTCAATGCTTTTGGCATTCGCGGACGCGGACCTGCCGCTTCTGAGATTGCCTATATAAAAAAATGGACTGAACAATACGGCTTCACTTTAGATATTATCAAGGAAGCCTGTGACCGGACAATGAGCAGTATTCATCAGCCAAGTTTTGATTATACCGATAAGATTTTGTCCAAATGGCTGACACAGCATGTCCGTGTCCTGTCAGATATCGAACGAGTGGATACTGCTTTCCGTCAGGAAAGAGAGAATAAGCGCAGAACGGTAACTTCAAAGCCTGCAGCCAATATTAAGACAAAATTTAACAACTTTAACGGTCGTTCCTATGATATTGATTCTCTGGAAGAACGTCTGTTAAAGACCAGATAACAAAGGAGCAGAAGTTATGGCATTAAAAAATTCCCAATATGACACGATCATGCGGGAGTATGAGCAGAAGCAACTGCATAGTCAGGACGTATTAAACGCACACTATCAGAGAGTGTATGACTGCATCCCTGAGATCCGCAATCTCGAGAATGCGATTTCCCATCTCTCTGTCCAGAAAGCACGAAATCTTCTGGAGGGAGATGAGACTGCCCTCTCCTCTCTGAAAGAAGAGATTTCCATGCTCCGTCAAAAGAAGTCTGCTCTTCTGTCCTCGTATGGATTCCCGGAGGATTATCTGGAACCTTCTTATGAATGTGCAGACTGCAAAGATACCGGATATATTGGCAGTCAGAAGTGTCACTGCTTTAAAAAAGCGACCATCGATCTTTTATATACACAGTCTAATCTGAAAGAAATCCTTGCAAAAGAGAATTTTAATACATTTTCTCTTGCATATTATTCTGAAAATCACATAGATCCAAAGACTGGCCGCTCTTCACTTTCCATCATGAGAGATGCATTGGCAGTCAGCAAAGAATTTGTCCGAACATTCGGACAGGAATTCCGCAATCTGTTTTTATATGGAGATACCGGAGTCGGAAAGACTTTTCTCTCAAACTGCATTGCAAAGGAACTAATAGACAGCGCTTATTCCGTTATCTACTTTACAGCATTTGAATTATTTGATATATTTGCTAAGAGCCGGTTTGATAAAGATACACTAGCCGATACAATGTACGGCTACATTTTTGACTGTGACCTGCTCATTATTGACGATCTGGGAACAGAACTGACGAATTCTTTCATCGCTTCCCAGTTGTTTTTATGTCTAAATGAACGTCTTTTAAAGAAGCGCTCTACGATCATATCGACAAACTTGTCTTTGGAATCAATTGTTGAGATTTATTCTGAGAGAATTTTTTCAAGAATCACGAGCAACTATACTATGTTAAGACTAACTGGAGATGACATACGAATCAAAAAGAAACTTATGAATATGGAGGAACAAACATGTTACATCGAGAAGAACGAAATTTAGAAAACATCCCTGTGGGATCACTTGGAATCATCGCAGTAGACGGATGTCAGGAGCTTGGAAACAAGGTAAATGACTACCTTGTAAAATGGCGTAAGGAAAGCTCCCACGAACACAAAAATGACGTCGTGTTCACAGGATATGAGAAAGATAACTACTTAATCGACGCCAAAGTACCTCGTTTTGGTTCTGGGGAAGCAAAAGGAGTGATCAATGAATCTGTACGTGGTAAGGACTTATATCTGATGGTAGATGTCTGCAACTACAGCCTGACTTATTCCTTAAGTGGCCATGTAAATCACATGTCACCAGACGATCATTTCCAGAACCTGAAGCGTGTTATCGCTGCTGTCGGAGGAAAGGCTCGTAGATTAAATGTCATTATGCCATTCTTATACGAAAGCCGTCAGCACAAGAGAAGTTCCCGTGAGTCTTTAGACTGCGCACTTGCTCTTCAGGAACTTGTAAGCATGGGTGTTGACAATATTATCACATTTGATGCTCATGATCCTCGTGTACAGAACGCTATCCCGCTCAGCGGATTCGAGACAGTACGTCCAACTTACCAGTTTATCAAAGGACTTCTTCGCACTGTACCGGATCTCATCATTGACAGCGATCACATGATGGCAATCAGCCCGGACGAAGGTGGTACAAGCCGTGCCGTATATCTTGCCAATGTACTTGGACTTGATATGGGTATGTTCTACAAACGCCGTGACTATACACAGATTGTAGACGGACGCAATCCGATCGTTGCACATGAATTCCTTGGTTCTTCTGTAGAAGGAAAAGACGTGATCATCATTGACGATATGATTTCTTCCGGTGACAGTATCATCGACGTTGCAACAGAGTTAAAGAGAAGAAAAGCAAAGAGAATCTTCGCTGCCGCTACTTTCGGTCTGTTTACAAACGGTCTTGATAAATTTGACAAGGCTTACGAAGAAGGTATTATCCACGGAATCCTGACAACAAACTTAATTTACCAGACACCTGAATTGCTGAGCAGACCTTACTACATCAACTGCGATCTCAGCAAATACATCGCTCTTCTGATTGATACTTTGAATCACGATGGTTCTATCAGCAGTATCCTCAGTCCGAACGAACGTATCCAGCATGTTGTTCAGAAATACAAAAATGGAGAACCTATTTAGTTTTTTACTTTTAATTTTCATTATCCTGAATCATTTATCATTGTAAAGATATTTTAAAGATATTTCTTCATATTTCATACATTTTAATGATTCAGAAAAGAAGAACCCGGACAGAAGACTTATATCTACAAGATACAACTTCTGTCCGGGTTCTTTTATTTTGATATTTGCAGAAAGAAACCATATTTTACCCATTCACATGATATGGGATACCGAGTTTCCTTAACATCTCTAACTCTCTTCTCTGACAGGTAAATAAAATAATCTGTCTCTTGTTTTCTGCAAGCCAGCGAAGTGTATTCTCAAGTCTTCTCTCATCATAGTATGCGAATGTCTCATCAAGAATTACCGGAAACTCTTCCTCGTACATCAACTCTGCCGCTGCCATACGGAGCGCAAAATAAATCTGTTCCATCGTTCCCCTGCTGACTTGTCCCACTGAAATTTTCTGTGCCCCTTGTAATAGATATATGTTCGTATTTTCATCTATAAAAATGCGATCATATTTTCCATCTGTAATTGCACACAATATCTCTGAAGACACCTCATTCAGCCTTGTTCCAAATTCTTTTCTCACATCTGTGGACAGATGCCGGATCGTGTCCTCCGCAAGCTGGATCGCTCTTCCTTTCTCTTCCAGAACAGCATATTCTTCACTGACTTCCAGGAGTTCTTCTCCTTGCTCACAGAGATTCTCGTACTGCATCTGTTTCTCTGCAATCTCTTCCCGGAGCAGCTCCCGTCTGACAACCATCCTTCGCAAAGCCTCTCGATGCCGCTCTTGCTCATGTTCGAGTGAAATTTCTCGTTTTTCTGCTTCCCGGGACTCCTCTGTCTCTTGCTGTACTTTTTCCTCCGCCTGTCGGAATGCTTCCATCAATTTCCACAGGAATACTATTTCCAGAATTATCGCTCCTGACAGCACACTCCATTTCAAAATCCCCTGAAATAGCAAGGAAATACCCGCAACGACTGCCAGAAATACAACCGGCAATAACTTTATTTTGACCGCATCCCATGCATTCTGTTTTTCCGTGCTTTGCTCTTCTTCTGGAGTTCTGACAATTCTTTTTTCTTCCTTCTTTCCCTGTTCGATGTTTTTGCTGATTTGTTCTTCTTCCGCTTGTTTTCGCTCGATTTCTTCGCTGATGTATGCCGCCTGCTGTTCAACTTTCTCTCGCTTTTCCTGCTTCTTTTTGCGAATTTCTTTCTGACGGTTTTCCACTGTCTTTCGTCGCTCTTTTAAAATCGCAAGCGCGCGCTCCACATCCATCTCACTGTTCCCGGAACAGTAATAATTTGCAGCATAGTTTCGCAATTCTGCACCAAGATCGGCACTTGTCTCTGCTTTTGTCTGACCGATTGAGATGGTATTTTCAAATGCAGCTTCTGACATGCCATCCAGAAGCATATCCATATCTCCCTGTTCCACCGATAAGATCTCTCCGTCTGTCTGACAGACAAGACTTGCGCTCTTTCCATAGCGGTCAAACCGACGGCTGATGATAAAAGTTCTGTCGCCAGACTCAAATGTCATCTCTCCCGCATAGTAAGACGGCTGATCCCACGGCTCATATTTTGTAAACAGATCATTTTTTGCTGCCCTTCCACGCCCTTTTGTCAGTCCAAATAGCATACTTCTGATAAAAGCATGCAGTGTACTTTTCCCGAACTCATTTTCTCCGTAAAAAATGTGGAAGCCTTCTTCCAGTTCTATCTTTGTCTCTGAAAATTTTCCAAAGCTTTTCAGATATAATTCTCTGATAATCACCTAACTTCTCTCCTCCATCGCTGCAAGAATTGCACTGACCCCCTCGCACATTGCCTGATACTCGATACTTTCCGGCTCGCATTCCATAAAATGTCCGATCAACCTTCCAAGCAGATTTTCTTTATTTCTCTCGTACAGCTGTTCATAGTGATATGCCGGAACGGTATGATCAAGAATCTCCACGATATTTCCATAATAGTCGAGATCTTCTATATCATAGACAATCTCCGGATCTCTCTGTCCTTCCAAAATAATTTTGTACAACTCCGCAGTGCCATTTTGTTCGATCTCCTCTTTGATCTTTCCCCGCAGCGCCCCATGTGTCATTTCTATATCCACTGTGAGATGTAAGTGTATGTACTGCCTTTTTGCAAATGGAACAAAGCGGATCTGCGTTCCTTTCTCGGTAATCTCTCCGAGAAGAAATCCATGTCTTCCTGTTTCATTTTGATCGAGCGGCTCAAGAGAACCAGAAAATGCCGCATAGTCTTTCAATACCATCTGTGGTTTATGAATATGTCCCAGTGCAACATAATCATAGCCCAGTGCTTTTAACTTTGCTTTTTTGATCGGAATATGTGTCTCATCCCCCCCGTGAGCCAGAAGGATTTCATATTTCATGTCCCGCGGGGCATACGCCTCGTCGTACCTCGCCTCTCTGATTTCCCGTCTGTCATAGCTGAATCCATACACTGCAAGATCCAGCTCCTCGATCACTGCTCTGTGTAATGTAGTTTCAAACAGTGGATAGACATTTTCACTCCATGCTATCTGCAGATAACGCGAATCCTTTCGAATATAGTCATGATTTCCTGCAATCAAAACGACCTTTGTCCGAGATAATTTTCCAAAATGATAATTTATCTCTTTGAGTTCTCTCAACAGAGGCTGCCTGTGAAATAAATCCCCTGCGATCAGCAACAGGTCAATCTGTTTCTCCTCACAGATGTCAATGACTTTGTAAAAACTATCCCAGATCTCCTTTTCCCGCTGTCCGTCATCACGCTTTCCCGCCTCCGGCGCTGCCCCTAGATGGACGTCTGCTATCTGTATAAAATTCATAAAATTATTCTCCTTCACTCATCGCCGGTAACGTCACGATAAACCGTGTTTCCCACTCGTCACTCTCCGCACGGATCGTTCCATGATGCAGTTCCACAATTTCTTTTGCAATGGCAAGTCCAAGTCCTGCTCCTCCTGTCTTGCTGGAGCGCGAACCATCCACTCGGTAAAACTTCTCAAAAATTGCACTCAGTTCCTCTTCCGGAATCTTCTCTCCTTCATTTGCCACAACAATCTCGATCTCCTGGTGCCGCTCCTTTGCCTGAATCCGTATCGCAGTTCCTTTGTTACAGTACGCAATCGCATTTCGCAAAAGATTATCAAATACTCTGGCAAGCTTATCGGCATCTCCGTAAATCATCAGTGTATCATCAATCTGCACGTCACATCTTAAGTTTTTCTCCTTCAAAACCGCATACAGTTCATCCGCAATCTGTTCCAACATCATAGACAAATCTAAATTTCCCGGCTCCAGAACAATATCCTGTAAATTAAACTTTGTAATCTCAAAAAATTCATTGATCAGCTCTCCCAGACGGATTGCCTTCTCCAGAGAAATATGCGTATATTTTTTCCGCTCCTCCTCCGGCATGTCCGGCTTTGTTTCAAGAATACTTAAATATGCCACAATGGAAGTCAAGGGTGTCTTCAAATCGTGTGCCAGAAAAACAACCAGATCATTTTTCTTCTTCTCGCTCTCAATTGCCTCCTGCTCCTGCCTGCGGATTGTCATCTTAATCTCGTTTAAGCTATCCTCAAGCGGACGCAGCGCAGGTTTAAACCGCACAGGTTCATTAAAATCCGATAGAATATTTTCAATTCCCTGATTAATTTCCTTCAAGTACTGTGTGATTCTGCTCAGCACAAAATAGAAAAAAAAGGAAAACAATAAAAGGAATCCCGCACCCATAAAATAAATTTTATTGTTTCCAATTACTTTCCAGTAGAGATCGATCGCCTGTTGCTCCGGCATATGAAACCACATAAAAAAATGTACAAATCCATCTGCAAACTTATGATTATAAATCCCATCTATGACAAGATTTTTGAAAAGATAGCCGACAAGCGCTGTAAACAGTACGACAAGCATTGTCTGAAGCAGAATGTTAATCTTTAATCTTGTATAATTTTTACTCTTCAACTTTATATCCTACTCCCCAAACCGTCTTAATAAAATCGCTCTTTCCGGTCGGCCCGCTCATCTTCTCACGCAGATGCCGAATATGTACCATGACTGTATTGTTACTATTTTTGTAATACTTTTCTTTCCATACATTTTCAAACAATTCTTCCGAGCTGATAACCTTTCCACGGTTCTCACACAGCATCCACAAAAGATCAAATTCAATCGGTGTCAGTGTCAGCTGTTTCTCATTATAGACACACTCATGAGATTCTCTGTTTAGCTGAAGTCCTGCAAAATCAATGATATCTCCACTGTCAGTCCTTGTTCCTTCATTATACTGTGTATATCTCCGAAGCTGCGCTTTCACTCTTGCGATTAGTTCCAGAGGATTAAACGGCTTCAAAATATAATCATCTGCTCCAAGCGTCAGCCCAGTGATCTTATCAATATACTCCGTTTTTGCGGTAAGCATGATAACCGGAAATGTATACCTCTCTCGGATCTTCTTTAAAATTTCAAATCCATCAATCCCCGGAAGCATGACATCGAGGATTGCAAGATCGATCTTCGTCGTCTTCATACATTCCAACGCTTCTTCGCCGGTATAAAATGGATACACGGTATACTGGTCACTCTGTAAATAGAGCGCAATCACATCCGCGATCTCCTTCTCATCATCTACAACTAAAATATTCATATTTCCTCCTCAATTCCCCTTACAATTTTAAAATGGCGAGGCAAAGTATACAAATACCCGCCCCGCCTTGGTTTCTTTCATTCTTTACAGTTCACAGTTATTCACAGTTCTTGGGAACGGAATGACATCTCTGATATTTGACATACCAGTCAGATACATCACACATCTTTCAAATCCAAGTCCGAATCCTGCATGTCTTGTAGAGCCATATTTTCTCAGATCCAGATAGAACTGATACTCTTCCGGATCCAGGTTCATCTCCTGCATACGCTTCAGCAGTTTATCGTAGTCATCTTCTCTCTGGCTTCCTCCAATGAGCTCTCCGATTCCAGGAACAAGACAGTCTACCGCTGCTACTGTCTTATTGTCATCATTCATCTTCATGTAGAATGCCTTAATATCCTTCGGATAATCTGTCACAAATACCGGACGTTTGAACACTTCCTCTGTAAGATAGCGCTCATGTTCTGTCTGCAAGTCAACTCCCCATGACACTTTGAAGTCAAATTTATCATTGTTCTTCTCTAAGATTTCAATTGCCTCTGTGTAAGTTACACGTGCAAATTCAGAGGACACAACATTGTGGAGACGATCAAGAAGTCCCTTATCTACGAAAGAGTTGAAGAAGTTCATCTCTTCCGGTGCGTTCTCCAGTACATAGTTGATGATATGCTTTAACATTGCCTCCGCAAGGATCATATCATCATCCAGGTCTGCAAATGCGATCTCCGGTTCTACCATCCAAAATTCCGCCGCATGACGGGTTGTATTAGAGTTCTCTGCACGGAATGTCGGTCCAAATGTATATACATTACGGAATGCCTGCGCATATGTCTCTGCATTGAGCTGTCCACTTACAGTAAGGCTTGTCTCCTTATTAAAGAAATCCTTCGTATAGTCCACACTTCCATCTGCATTCTTCGGGAGATTCTCCATATCCAGTGTTGTGACACGGAACATCTCTCCTGCACCCTCGCAGTCACTTCCTGTGATCAGCGGTGTATGCACATACACAAATCCTCTCTCTTGGAAGAACTGGTGGATTGCATATGCGATCAAAGATCTTACACGAAATACTGCCTGGAATGTATTTGTTCTCGGACGAAGATGTGAAATTGTTCTCAAATATTCAAAGCTGTGACGCTTTTTCTGCAGCGGATAATCCGGTGCAGATGCCCCCTCTATGATCACTTCCTCTGCCTGGATCTCAAATGGCTGCTTTGCCTGAGGCGTAGCTACTAATGTTCCCTTTACAATAATAGCAGCACCTACATTTAGCTTGGAAATCTCCGCAAAATTGTCCATACTGTCGTGGTATACGACCTGAAGTGTCTCAAAAAATGAACCGTCATTGACAACGATAAACCCAAATGTCTTAGAATCACGAATACTGCGCACCCATCCACCGACAGTAACCTGATTATCTAAGTATGCCTCTCTGTTCTTGTAAAGTTCTTTCACAGTTACTAATTCCATCTCTCACTACTCCTTTTCTTATATTTATCTACAACCGATGCCTGCACGATTTATCTTCTGCCACTGATTTCAGATTTCACTATGTTCCATCTTTATCATTCCGCTTGAAAATAAAAGATACAGTACACCGGACAGATATGGCTGATTTGATATTCATTGTTACAGTATAACGCATTTTCTATGTTCTAGCAATCAAAAGTATGGATTTCTCAGTGATTTTTGGTGATTTTTTAAACTATTGATTTCAAAGAACGGTGAGACTATTTTTATCACTTTGAATCCAAGGAAAATGTCTTCTTAAACACCGAAGAACCTTGACTCCTCTTCATATTCCAGAATTTTTTGAGACAATGACCGATGAACTGTTCTATTCCGAAGAAGAAATGATAAAAAAGACAGAAAATCTGCTTTTGATAGAAGGGACAAACTTGCAGAATCTATTGCGATATGCTATATTAAAGATACAAAAGGGGAAACCATAAACGGCTTACCCAATAATTAAATGCTTAATTTACTTAAGCCGTCATTATTGCGAGTAATGGCGGCTATTTTCGTTTATCCTTGAAAATCTCGTAACAAAGACCTACAAGGGCAACAATGAATATTAATAACTGAATCAAATCAGAATATGTAACATACATTAGCATCGCCCTCCTTTCTTTCGTCTGGAGGATTGCCTCTCCGTAAAACTACTAAGCCAATACTTTTAAGATATGGATTAGATTCTAACACCACTTTTATTTTCATTTCGAGCAAATGGTGGAGACAGCTTGATTTTTAGTTCTACTCTATGCTATACTATCAACCGCTGAATCCCTTATAAAATAAGGTCTAGCCGGGTTTCAGCAAAGTGTGTTCGAGACCTTCCACACGTAAAACAAAACATTGAAATCTATATATTTATTACTGTTTATCTCTATATATTATCCTTAAAAAACATTGATTTTTAAGGATTTTCTTTTTATCTTTCTTTATTGCTCTTTTTGCAATTTTGGACTTTTTTTGGACTAAAAAGGAGTAGGTTTTCCTACTCCTTTAAAATGCGCTTGCTATTTTCTCCATTTCTTCTGCCTTTGTATCCGGCAATACATGACTATATAAATCCATCGTCATGGCTAGGGAACTATGTCCCAATATCGTTTTTAATACTTGCGGTTGCATTCCTTCTTCTATTGCTCTTGTTGCAAAAGTATGGCGAAAGATATGCGGGGTAATTCTTTCAAATTGATAACCCTCTGCCCGGATCCTTCCTATGATTCTTTCTATCTCTGCTTGTACTCGCTCTCGACTCAACGGACCCCCATTTTCATTACAAAATAGGTATCTATCCATTTTTTCAACTTTAAATCCCCAGTAATTTTTTTGATTATCTAGCAGTTGTATCGTGGTCGCGGTCAACGGTATATCCCTTTTGGACGTCCTTGTTTTTGGTGTATCTTCTATATAGCCTTGTCCTTCTATGTATTTTAGTGTTCTACATACATGTATAACTTTATTTTTCTTATCAATATCAGTATATTTCAGCCCTCTCATTTCTCCGTTTCTCATTCCAGTTCTCAACATCACAGCAAAAAAATTGTACAAATAACTTTCGTTTGCATGTTTCATAAATAGTTCCTGCTGTTCTCTTGTCATTGCTTGCCTTGTTTTTCTTTCCGTCTGCCGTGGAAGTTCTGCTAGTTTCACCGGATTTCTGTCTATCAATCCATTTCTTAAAGCTTGTTGAAAACATCCGTTCAATACTGCCGATACGATTTTAATACTTGATAGCGCATATCCTTCCTCTGTTAGTTCATTATATAACTTCTGAATGTGTTCCCCTCTGATCTCAAATAATTGACTATTTCCCATTTTATTACGAATGATACTTTCATAATATTTTTGATAGTTATTATATGTTCCTATTTTTACCCTATTTTTTTTATATTCTTCCATCCATGTTTTGAACCATTCCGATAGGGTAATCTTTCTTTTTTCAATAAATATACCGTGTTCAAGTTTATATTTCATTTCTATCATGGCTTTTTGTGTTTCTGTAACTGTTTTGCCATGTACAATATAGTTTTTCCCTTTATACATAAACCTGCCTTCAAATTCATTGTATCGCTGTCTTATCCCTTTCGGTAACTTTCTTCCTCTCTTATCTACTGCCATTTTTTCTCCTTTCCATGCAGCAGCGGTTTTACACATTGTTTACTCCTGCTTTTTCAACTCTTCTACTACATTCTGATATGTTACCGCTGTAAAAAAGCAACTTTTTGTCAAATACATCATTGTTCCGATTTCTCCAATCCCATAACCATTAAAGCCTTTTACGACCGTTTTTTCTGCAAATTCAACAGCCTTTTTGCTTGTCAGTTTTATTGCAATTCTCTCCGGTATCACATTATTTCCCGAAATGAGAACTGCATTTCGATTAAACATTTCTTCCGCGGTTTCCTTGTTCATAACGTCTTCTCCCTTTCTTACCTACATTATTTATTCTTTCTGTAATTCTCCTGCTGCCATTATAAGATTTTGTTGTAAAAAGGCAGCAGGTGTTTTATAATATGTTCAAAACTATTTCGGAATCTTATACTCCTTCCTTTGGTAGAATAATGCCGATTCTATCAAAGAACTTTTATGCAATAGAAAACCTCCGGCTTTCTGTCTGTTTAATGTACTGATCATACATTTTCTTATGATCTTGCTCAAACCGCTTTCCATCAAATCTTTTTGTGATAACTCTTGTAAATCTCACAATAAAGTTATCCGTTCTGATTTCTTCCACTCCTTTACG
>ERZ1036402.172-NODE-172-length-57806-cov-31.760004_pt1 | contig 57806 bp, 57 predicted proteins | sample MGYA00514216_ERZ1036402 | MGnify/ENA primary metagenome ERZ1036402 (study PRJEB33795, sample SAMN09464942) | human gut metagenome | host: Homo sapiens | place: USA: Stanford, California | collected 2016-11 | study: EMG produced TPA metagenomics assembly of the...
ACATTTAAGGGGCATCCGCTTTAAAAACATGATACCCTAATTTAACATTTAAATAATTAACTCGTTTTTGTTTAAATAAATTCCCGAATTAACGGCATCGGGAAGGCCGAAAAAAGAACAAGTTTCCTTGTTATAGAACAGTGTCGTCGGAAGATTCCTCGACCACTTCCACGAAACCACCGGACACCAGGTCGGCGAGGTCAAACGACATGCCCATACCGCTGTCACGGATACACAAGTAAAGCACATCCTTGTCGGTGTAATACTTGCCGCCAACCAGCTCCATTCCCTGCTTCCAGGCTATCGGGTCATCCTTCGTGCCGGACGCTTCAACCTGCACAACCTTGTAGAGAGATTCTGTGCCGGTACCCGGTATCCACTGGCTGGCAAACTCATGCTCCTGGACCACCTCATACAAAGTGTCCTCGTAGGTGAACATGAAGCCAATAGACTCAGTCTTGCCAATCAGCTCATCCCACTTGGGAAAATACTCCTTATGCTTAAGGCTTTCCTCAACTGTCAAGCCTGCGGTGTTGATGTTCTCTCTGATTATCTCATGTAGCGTATCCACCTTATCCAGATACTCGTCCGACAAGTCCGATGGGTCCAATATCGTTCCGGCGTTGAGCATCTTCTCCTTCTCGGCTTCGGACACCTGGCGATATTTGGAAGCATCCGACGCATCTCTGATATACGCCGTATTCCCGAATACCCTTTCATCTATTGGCACATCAGCACTCTGTGTAAGGTAGTGCCCTCCGTCGGATTGCAAAATCATTGTTGTTCCTCCTTTCTTGTTTCATTATCATTTAATTCCTTTATGTTCTTGTCTATAGACATGGACAAAGAGATGTTCCCGTAATTGTCCGCAATGAATTTAATCAGAGCTATTTCCTCGTCAGAGAACTCCGTCTCTCCATTGCTTTGAAACACCTTCATCATAAGCGCATATCCACGCGCCCTATTGAGGTTCTGCATGATTGTGTCGGCAAAATCCTCCCGAATGTCCCTTGTTATGCACTTCTGCATGGTCACATTCGTGTAAATCTCAAATTTTTCAAAATTGATTGTTTTCATATTCTCATTAATTTTGTCTATTAAGCAATTGATAACGGAATCCTTGATTCTTGACAATAGCAATCGTAATGTTATCTCCCTCTTCCATATCAATATCTGTAACGTCATTATTATGGTTCGTAATACCTTTCAACGTAAATCTTTTTGTTCCCGGACCAGCCAAAATCGTAAATATGTATGCGAAATCCGAAGGAAGGGAACTTAGGCTGAACTGTTTGGCAATTACACTCTCTGTAGGAAGATTAATACTGTACGACGTATAGGGGCAGCTTATGGCTATAAAATTGCTCTGCGACAAATCAAGTGTATATGTTGAACTATTTATGCTCAAGAATTTACCTTTAGTACCATATACAGATGCACCACTTACGACACCATTCTCGCTATATAAAGCATAGTTCTTTGTCCCATTACCTACTTCAACGTAAATGCCGTAATTGGCAACATCATACCCATAAGACACACTGTCGTTATAGATATTGTTTATAACGCGCACTGTCGCATTAAAGGCACCGCCAAGCGATGAAGGCAATACATTCTGACCTGCCATGAAATAACTGTCTGTGCCACCAACACGGAAGAAGTCCTCATTGATGCTTAATCCTCCACCGGTTCCTGATGAAGAAGCGACAGAACCAATTCTTCCGTTTGCTATTGTAAACCCTCCAATAGTGCCACTCTCTATATTTACATTATTAAATATGCCTTTTGTAGCATTTATATCGCCATGAACCTCCGCATTTTTACAGATTACCTTTCCGCTTTCAAGCACTTGGAACGGAGCGTTGTCGGGTGTCGCGGAGCCTGCCCAGATACGTACCTTGCTGCCTTCTTCCGAACCGGACAGACCTGCTGTCACAGTCTTTCCGTCACTCTTCATAATGAGCAACTGGTTGTTCTGCATAAACGAGATGTGCGCACTCGGTGATATGATGAGCGACGTGAATATGGGCCCCACGTTGCTCAACTTCTCCCAATAGGTCGTGTTCCCTGGCTTGTTGCTTTCAGAGCTTGTGTGCGTGGTCTTGCATCTGTACACGTCCCATCCGTCGATAGTAGCTAGATTCCTTATCATGGCAATATCCACATAACGGGTGCCGCTTGTCAGAGCTTCGTCGTTGCGGTAAGTCACGCCCACAGCCCATTCGGAATGCCTTATGATGCACCCTTGTATACCCTGCTCTCCTTTTTCCCCAGGCTTGCCATCAGCTCCGGGTTTCCCGTCAGCACCAGGTTTTCCGTCTTCTCCCTTTGAAGCCAGCAAATCATACTCCGCGGAATTCATCTCTCCGGAAAGTATGTACCCGTATGTCTTGCCACCGTCTTGGGTCTGCTTGATTCGCTGACCGGAACTTGTTGTAACAGTCCACAGTGGAGGATTGGTCGTCTCCTTCTTGGCTATGTATGAAGAGCCGCCCATGGTAACTACACCCTGCTTCGGCACGATAAGCCCAGTATACCATCTGCCCATAGCGGTTATGCTCTCGCCCTTATCGCCTTTGATTTTAATTGGCGTGCCCCATGTCCCATCACTTGCGGATGAAGCAACCTTCTGCGACATCCATATAGCTCCACTTGTAGCATTCGTATGCCAGCCTCCGGTAGTACCGTTTCCCGTAGGAACAGAAGGCTGGGAAGTGCTGTCATTGTAAGTTATGAACACGCTCAATCCGTTCGAGCCGGCTGCACCGTCAGCACCGTCCGAGCCGTCAACGACCATCAACGACCATGCTGTCCCGTTCCATATGTATACACGACCGTTATTGGTGTCCCTATATGCCCAGTTGATTTGAGGATTGGAAGGTGGAGACTGAAGGTCGCCTTTCCATACGATGCTCAGTCCGTCCTTTCCGTTCTTTCCGTCAATTCCGTCAATGGTCATTTGATACCACTGGCCGTCTTGATATACATACGACTTCTTGTCGGTCGTATTCTTGTACGCCCAACCGTTCTGAGGAGAGGAAGGAGCAGACGAGAAATCACCTTTCCATACAATACTCGTACCAGCCACACCTTCTGCGCCATCAATGCCATCAAATCCATATTTAGCCCAGAGAGCAGGTGTGCTGAAATTACTCCATATGCCGTTTCTCTTCTTCCTCTCGCTTATCCATTCAAAAGGCAGGGATTCGGAAACGCCAATGGGGTCATCATGCCAGCCGGAAGGGATATAATCATCCGTCTGTGAGGTTGCCGGAGTGGAAGGGCGGTTTTCCTCCGTGGTATGGATAAACACTCTTTCGTAATCGGTACCGTCGCTTCCGTCCTTTCCGCTCTGGACAAGCAAGTCGTATTCCTCCGTATTTGATTCACCAGAAAGTATGTATCCGTAAGTCCTTCCTCCGTCCTGCGTCTGGGTAATGCGCCTGCCGTCATTTGTCGTAGTGGTCCATAACGGTGGGTTGGCGGTCTCCTTCTTCGCGCAGAAGGTGCTTCCTCCCATAGTGACGATTCCCAGTTTGGGCACGATAAGCCCGGTATGCCATCTGCCGAGCGAAGACACGCTCTGTCCGTCTTCCCCCTTAAATTTTGACCATGTATAGTCAGAAGGATTGTTACTTTCCGTAGCGGTCTCCTTGTTGACGGCTATACCGATATATTTAGTCGTGTCTTTAGGCTGTTGATACATGCCCGTTCCGTCCGCATTGTCCGAATAGGCAACCCATGTGTAATAGGTCTTTCCGTCGGCACCGGCAGCACCCGGTATACCGTCTTCTCCCTTTATATCGCTCCATGTATAGTCGGAGGGGTCATTACTTTCCGTAGCGGTCTCCTTGTTGTAGGCGAAGCCTATATACGCTTTTCCGGTAGGATTGTTACTTATACCGCCACCTTGCGCGTCATCGGCATATTTTATCCATGTGTATAGGGTTTTTCCATCAGCTCCGGCAGGACCGGGAACACCTTGAGGACCTTGGGCACCGTCCTTACCGTCCACCACAAGAGGTATCGTCTCCACATCGACTTCCTTGCCGTCCACGTAGAATATGAACTTAATGCTCTTCTGGAAGCTTGACACGGGCACTCCGGCATTGTTTCCGATAGAGACTTCCGCTCCACCGTCAAGAGAATACTTCAAATCGCCTACCCCGGTCTCGGCCGTGCCGCCGGAAACCGAGGACTTCAACCGCGTACATGATACGGAAGTTACATTGAGATTGCCGTTGGCATCCTTTATCACAGCAGATACGCTCGGGACAAGCCGGTAAAGAATGGCATCGGCACCGCCCTTGACACCTGCCATGGTGAATGTGAGCTGTCCGGTATAGGTCTTCCCTCCGTAGGTGGCGGTCAACGCGATAGGAATGGAATTCCTGCCGTCCAGAGCCACGCCCTGCTTGACACTGAAGGTTATCTCTCCGGTGGAAACGTCGTGCGTCTCGGTGACATTGGCAGGGAGCGTGCAGGTTATGCCGGTGAGGGTCATCTTCTTGGTGCCGTAGCTCATCCATACAACCGTGTCTATTGATGTGTCCTGGTACACCTTGCCGTCATTGGTAAGGGTGACGTTGTCCATCTCGTTGGTGAGGTCAGCGAACACTGCCGATTCACCGGGGTCGCCCTTGTCACCCTTGGAGGCTATCTTCTGCCAGTCATTATTCGTGCCCGGCTCGGCTGACGAACCGTTCTTGTTCATGCAGGCCCATGTGCTTCCGTCATGGGTCACGCTGTCGTAGTAGTCATACTTTCTGCCGGATTCCCAAACGCCCTCATAGCTCAAGTCCTTGGCTGGGGTGCCGTTGGGCTTCAATCTCTCTATCGTGCCGGAGATGTACACATTCTTGCCGTAGAACGAATAACCGGAGAAGTCCATGCCGCCGATGGAAAGGCCGTTCAGCTTTCCTACCTGCATCTCGATGTTCGTTTCCGGGTCTATCACCCAATTGTTGACATGGGTAATACGACGGGTGTAGTATCTGTTCTCGTATGTAATGTCCTGGCGGTCCTCGTCGGTGAAGTTACCGTATGCGAAGAAGTTCATGCCCGGCATCGGATGAACGGACGTACCCACCTGAAGCTCATACTCGAACTTCATGCTGCCCGCCTCGTTCTCCAGTATATTGGTCGGAGTAAAGTAGGATGTGGCGAAACCGGAATACTCTATGAAACCGTTCGCGCCAATCGTATCCTTGTCGGTGTTTCCCCCACCTATGTTGTGGAATACGCCACGGCATATGTCGCTCACATGAAGCGTACCGTATTGGCCTTCCAGAAGGTCAAGGGTGGCTATGCGGTTCTCGGTATCCACAGTCTTTATCGTTCCGTAGGCGAACGTATTGGCTTTGTCACCCGATATAACGTCTATGCAGTTGAAGGTAATCTGAGGCACAATAAGCTCCTCACGGAATACAGCCTTGTCCGTCTCGATGACAACCTTGCCGTTCTCGTCCAGATAGATGGAGCCGCCGCTTCCTCCGATAATGCCGGAAACGAAGTTCTTGCTTATCTGAATTCCCTTCTCCGCAGTCAGCTTGTCGCCGACTTCCAGCCGGAAGGGGGTGCGGTCGTTGGTGGTCTTGCTGAGGAATATTTTATTTCCAAAGGCACGTATTATAGACTCTATTTGTTGAGTTGTAAAGCCGCCTCTGCCTTGTCCGCTAGAAAGTGAATCTATTTGGTTCTGTATTTTTTCAAGCGTACCGACAGCCTTGTCATTACGAAGTATTATCTCATAGCTGGGGATGGAGCTTTTACCCTCGTTAATAGTCAAACTCTGGATTATTACGCTCCCGTTTATATTTAAGTCCGTATCTTCAAATAGCATTAAATCCCCTTCTTTCAGAGTGTCGTGAATGCTTTTTTCACCCCTTGAGGTAGCTTCTTCGTGCTGCCGTGCCATGAAAATGTCATCCACCTTAGGCTCGTAAGAATAGCGAACATAATCATTTTTGGCAAGATAGTCCTTAGCAGCAGTCAATAGTCTCTGTGAGGCTGCCTGGATATATACATCCGGCATGTCGATATTGAGAAGGACAAACTCGTCTCCCGGGCTGATATTGTATCCTTTGTACGGGAAGTATAGCTTTAGACTTTCATCATAGGAGCGGTTGCATGTCAACACATACTTATTGCCTACTTTTTCGCATTGGGCTATTTCAAATTCCCTTCCTCCGCACATACCGCTTTTCATTGATATGGTAGCAGCCTCGGAAGTCAAGTAGTCATTTATATCAAAACCAATATCCTTTAGCGTGATAGTAAAAGCAGGGATATTCTCATCTTCTTCTATATCATCCATCGTCCCGTCATCTGTCAGTTGTTCTGCGTCGGCAACTTCGTCAAGATTTCCATTGTCCCCTTCATCAAGCGATATGCTTATGCCTGCCGCTCTTAGTTGGTCAGCGGTAATTCCTTCCATTGAAGGATATATCTCTTCCAAATCTCCAGAACCGTCAAAATAAACACTTCCTTCCCTTATTCCTAATGTGGAGATATTGGGGCTGTCTATATAAGGGTCAAGAGTAGTCTTGGGAAAATCTGGCAGCATAAGATTTTCCACCGCCATGTTGTTCGGCAAGTAGTTTGACGGTGAACTGCCTGACAGTTTGTTGTAATACCGGTTAGGCATGTTCCTTGTGCTTCCGTAAGCACGCAGCCGGGTAATGATGCCTTGGTCTTCTTCTGCCGTTTTCTGGATGCTGTACAGCCCGTTGCCCTTCCCGTAGCTGAAAAGTTTCCCTATTGCGATTCCGGCAGTTCCAATTGTTATGGTCCGTCCTTTGATGGTGAAGTTGGCTTTGAACTCGCTATTTGCAAGAGCCAAAGCGTCCCATACACTGATATTGTCTACCGTAATGTTTTTGTTGCTGACATTGACGTATTCCGGATGAACTGTAACAGTCCATTTCTTTTCACCCTTGTATATCCGGTCAAGATTTACTTGTATCCTTTCGGCCAGCGCATTTATACTTTCCGCATAGAAGCTAAAGACCGGCAAAGATGAATAATGGATTAAATTGTCCCCAACCACATAATCAAGAAAGCTGCATCTTACCAGTTCGTCGGACAACGAGTTGAACTGCACATCTTGGTAATTGAAGGATTCCCCGTTCGTTCCCTTACTTGATTTCTTTAATTCTGTCGGAATGTAGTTCAGCTCAAAACGCTCTTCCCGGTAAATCAGATAATCTCCTATTTGAAATTCTATCGGGGTAGGGGAGGATATGGAAAAAGTGACGGAGCATGCCCCCATGAACTCTCCATTGTATTCCAGTTGATTGAGAATACATCTTTCGGTCTTCCCGTCTTGGCTATATACAATGAGGCTGTCCATTACTGTGCTGTTAGTGTTATTGATGTTCTGGGGTCGGTAACCCGGAATGTGATTTTGAACGTAATGACATCGCCTTCATCTGATTTTCTCACGAACAAATCCGGGTCGATAGACTTGTAATACACACCTTGTCTGCCTATTTTAGTATATGTGTCATACACTTTCAGACAAGTGCCGGTATTCCCTTTTCCGGTCAGATAGTCCAGAAACGCTTCAATCTTGCTGTTTGCCGTGCCCATTTCCCCCTTGTATGCAAATTCCACATCAATGTCGTATGCCTTCAGTTTTATCTCTTCCGGGAAAAATGTGTCTTCTCCGTCTTCGTCTGCCCATTCTCTCGCAGGCAAATCCTTGCTCTCTCCATAAGGCATAAACGGGAAGTCCTTGCATACTATGGACCATTCAGTGTAGGTGTCCAATACCGGACTTCCCGATTTATTCTTCTGAAAATAAATACTATACAGCCTTGACATGCGTTATCTTGAGTTTGTGTCGTGAACAAAAAAAAGAGCCAATTAGCGGATATTTCCGTTAATCAGCTCTTTAGGCTTGTCATTATACAATGCAAATATAATGATTATTTTCTAAATAAAGCTATTTGTGTATATAAAATGTACTTGTGTTGTGATAATCATACAGACAAGTCTATTTTTTAAGCAGTTTTTTGTTCAGGACTTTCAAATCAAACGTACTCTCTTTATGTTCCTTGTTGAATTTCACAATTCTCATCGTGCTTTTTCCCAATAGCTGCATTTCTATTTTCTGATTCTGTAATTCAGATATTACCTTGAAAAGTCTTTCTCGAACATTGTCTCTATCCATAGTTATACATTTTAAGGACGGGCATAGGTTATGTCGCCTATTGTGGCGGTTAACGACAATCCTATGCCTTATATTCTTTTTTCAATGCAACCGCCACGGAGCAATGGCAAGACAACGTTGTTTACGAAACAAACTTACATAAAAATGCCCGTTATTCAAAGGGTTGCCTTGATGTAATTTTATTTTTCTATGAATGGATATGACTGTTCAAGAATTTGTTTACGAAATAGACTTGACCTTTTCCGGTAACTTTTGATGTTATGGTTGTATGCAATACACCTCCATTTCCAGACCTTACTCCTTTCTTTATCTCAAACAATCCTTGTTCTATGTATTGCTGATTTGGGATGTTGTACCGTTCTCCATGTTTTCCAAGATAGCCTTTCTCGCGCATCCATGCGAATAATCTTTTTTCTCCTATGGGATAACCATTTTGAGCAATCAGCTTTGCAAGTTCTCCTATTAAGCATGAGCTGTTGGATGCTTGAACGGCATTGGTAAAAGCTATCGCAGGGGATGCTTCGGCTACTTTCTGTTCTGCCTCAATGCGTTTTTGGCGCTCTTCCTTTAAGTTCTGTAATGCTTGTATTGCAAAATCCGGGTCTGCAAGCAGTTTTTCTATAGTGACATCTGTGGCATATATGCCATGTTTGCGGATAGAAGGGATAACTTCATCACATATCCAGTTTTGAAATACATCCGCATCGGGCTTTCTGGACTGAAAAATACATCTGTATAAATTCCCCTCATTAATAAAGGTTGCTTTAGTATTTCCTAATTCATTGATAATCACGCCCTCATTTTTATATAGGGCTTGTAAATCAAGCACTTGCAATCCTTTTGTGTTTAATCGATTTTTTACTTGGCTGGGATTTCTTAAGTCCAATGACTTACAAACATCTGCAAGGCAGAATAGCGGTTCTTCACTTGTTCCTGCAACTCTAATTTCGCCAAAGGATTCATTCTTGAAAATCTGAATATTATTTTTCATAACTTTATGTCTTTATATAAATGAAAAGGGGAGCACCAGCCTAACCGTATAAAGTGGAAGTTTACGAGTTAAACCGATGTCCCCAAATATCTTTATCTGTGCAGAACTTCCACAAACTGCAACTATGATAGCTATCTTATGGCAGCAAAGTTATTAACTGTTTGAATATCAGTCAAATGTTAATAATTTCACTTTTTATTCTATTTTGGGATGAATGAAATAGAATGAAATAGAGTGAAATAAAATGAAAATCAATGCCAATAAAAAAAACTTATTATTTTGTTGTAATTTAGATTCTATCCAAACAACAAGCTAATAATTGTTTATTACCGTTAAATTCATGGGCTTTGTACCGTAATGTGTTAACCAATGATAAATAATGTGATACCCATAACTTTATGTTATAATGTAATATGTTGAAATATAGTTTATTGCTGATTGGGTGTTAATCCCACACTTGCCATGTCGAACAACCTCCGTAGACACTTAGCTGAAAGGGAAACCTTTCTTCCCGATATGATATAGTCTTTCCCTTCTGTAAACCACTCTTTTATAAAAGCCTTTGCTTCTTTTTCGTCCTTGAAAAATAGTCGGCTTACCTCATTTAAGGAAGAGGGATATTGTACTCCGGCATTATGCCTGCTTACTATGTTCCGTACATACTCCTTGGCCTTTGGTATAGGGGTGGAGTAGGTGAGCTTATTTGTTTTCATTTTGTTTCTTTTTAAATTATAATTTACCTATTGCCCACCCGGCAGCCGTATTGCTGCCGGGGCATCACAACATGAGCGTTGGTCGAACCTCAACGTGCATCTATGCTAACATGTGGCAATATGTTCTTATTAAGGCTTCTAAGGTCAAAATCCGACTTAGAAGCGTTCGGATTGCATTTTGATATAGACATAGGGGCGAGAAGCTCCATTATTTCCAGCTTCTCCTGCTGCAAGACTGATATTGCATTATATAGTCTTTTCCTTAATTCTTCCATATTCTTTAGGGTATAGTTGTGGCTGTCGGGCATTGGAACCGACCGCCGGATGATTAAATGGTGTGATTAGTATTTCTTCATGCAGCTAACGAATAAGGCTATGATAGATATAAGGAGACCTGCAATGGCAAATATCAAATTCCAATTGATAGGATTGTGCAAGTTGGGGTTAACGGCAAGATAGTGCTTACCCTCTTCGGTGAGTTTGGCATTCCATACATGACCGCCAACTACATAATTAGCTTTCACCAGACCTTTTCTTTCAATGGAACGGATGGAAGCGGTGAATACATGCTGTGGATATGTTGCCGGGCATTTCCCGCCAAACTCCGCAACAATCCGGAATGCTTGTTTCTCTTCCCTTGTTAATTTTATCCGTTCCATAACCTATTCGTTCTCTGCAAATTTACTAAATACTACGCAAAAATATGCTATGCAGCAGGGTCTATTTCACCCTTAATCTGCTTGATGGCTCTCCTCACATTCCACTCATTTTCGTACAAGGCGATAATGAAGCGTCTGCCTCTTTCAGTCCATACAGTATAGACGTTGGTGCCTATCGAACCATCCGAACGAGTGTACGTCTGGGTACGGGTAGAGTGTAATCCCCAAGTAGAGTAGGGGGAGTGGAGAAGCCATTGCCCCGATTGGCGATAGATTACGTTTGCTTCTTTCAGCTTCTTGTGCAGCTTCTCCGCGTCCATTCCTATCTGCTTGGCGATTTGTGTGCTGGTCAGAGTGTTCACGCTTTGCAGGTGGTTGTTGTAGTAGTTGACTTTCGGGGCAGCCTCCTTGATTTCCTTGTCTTGCAGTTCGATGGTGGCTTGCTGTTGTTCGGTTTCAGCTTCAAGCTGCTTTAGCCGTTCCTCTCTTTTTGCAAGGGTGGCTTGTGCGATGGTTAGAGCACGTGCCATGATTTCTTCGGGAGTGTCGTTTGGGGTGGTGGAGATGTAGCCGCCAGTGGTTCGTACTTCGTGAAGGATTTGTTTAACTCCTTTCTTGAATTGCTTGGCGATTGGCTTACGGGATTGGAATAAGACTTCATACAAACCATCTTCTGTTAACAGCCAAACTTCTTGATTTCCACCGGGGGTCGTAATAATGTTACGAACCTTTTCGTCTCTATCTACAAGGTTGGTTAGCTTACTTGAATTACTTGCAGAATATTCTATTATATCTGCAATTTCTTTGGTTAAGAACAATGGATTTTCTGCCGTTCCATATACGGTGAATTGGTGTCCGAGCAATTCGGTTTGTTTTAGGACTTGGATAGAATTTGCCATAACTTTCAGCATTAAGTTATAATATAGGCAACAAAAAAGCGGTTACCATATACGCTGCTGAAAGTTGATGGACTTCACCCCGAAAGGCTAATCTTAACTTACGTATAGGCAACCGCCAATATCCTAAAGTATGGGCATAAAAAATACCCATAATAAATATGAGCAAATTAACCGCTTGCCCTGCGAGATGATTAAGCTCATCAACTTTCAGCACTGCAAAGATACTGATAATCTTTAAAAGTGCAAACTTCTTATTAGAAAATCAATTACTTATGTGATTTTTCTAAGTTTTTGCGTAAATATATAGAATATATAATATAACTGCCAAATATATTATATTATAAAAGAGTAAATATGTTATATAACATGCTATATATAAAGACAACAAGTGTTAATAAAAGAGTACCTTTGCTCCAAAATTTAATACGCATTAATAATAATTGGTATGAAAAAGCTGATATTATTTTTATTTCTTTTCGGGTGTGTAGCATATTGTTCTAGGTCTTGTGGAGAAGATGATGATAGTAGCATGTATGATGAGGAATATTGGAGTTCCGTTGCACGAGAAAAACAGATGAGAAAAGCTGGGTTTAAAGAATTTGCAGATAGAGAGAAAAGAGAACGACAAGCTCGTTTACAGAATATGAAGAATAATCCACCCGCAAAGGTGGAAAAGCAAGAGGTAAGTACATCTCCCCAAAAGGTAGAAGTCAAGCCCTTATTTGGTATAGCATCTAACGAAAAAATGTTTTTGCTTGATAAACCTAACGGCAATAAAATTTTGAATGAAAAAGCAACTGAGTATTTTGGAGAAAAAACTTATTATCGGATAGGTGAAGCGGACAACGTTATTATACTTGAAGAAAAAGATGGATGGGCAAAGGTGCAACATGCTCAATACTCTTTTAATCAAGGATGGATAAAAAAGTCTCATTTAAAAAGGCGCAATAAATCTAATACAGAAAGGGTTCAGAGAGGACTTAATGATTACAAGGGAAGTAAAGAGCAACAAGAAGACCTCAAAGCGATTGACGAATATATGAAGACACATCCTGATTTTTAGTTATATTACAATCAAAAATATACATTATCTTGCTAAGGCATTCCCCGTTCGTTATCGTTCGGGGATTTTTATGTTTTATAACATAGATAAGATATTGTAATAAATGAAGAATAATATAATGTCTAATTAAATTTAAAGACTTAACTTTGCCGCACATTAATTAACAAAAGTATATATATGAAAAAGATTTTATTATCCACAATCTGCTGTATAATACTTAGCGGATGTGCGAAAACATTTTATTCAGAAAACGTAAGTATGTTGGATTTTAGGAAATACGCTAAAGAAGGATTTATTATTAATCCAACTGCTTCTGGAATAAATTTCAAACCGTTGTCTATGATTAATGTGAGTTTTACATCTGGAACGAGCATTGAGAGTGCACTAAAAGGAAAGGATGGCATAATAGAAGAAGTTGATAAATATACTAAAACAGTAGTCGGATATAGAGCAACACCAGAAAGAATGATGGATAAAATAGTAGAAGAATGTAAAAAGATTGGAGCGGATGGCATTGTGAATTTTGATGTGAAACGAGTACGCACTGATAAATACAATAATGGATATTGGGAAGTTTCTGGAATAGCAATAAAACAAGTCAAATAAATATTAGATATGAAAAAAGTTATTTTGTTTTTATTTGTCGCCATGTTAGCGACATCTATGTGTTTTGCGCAAAGTAAGTTTGAACCGCAAATCAAGGTTGGATATGATTTAGGTATTGACGATGACAAAAACCAGTCTTTTGGTGCAGAATTTCTTGCTGGATATAGGTTTAATGAAAACTTTAGGTTGGGAGTAGGCACGGGCGTATCTTGGTGCAAACATTTGTATGAGAAAGCTGGATTAAACTCGATTACGGATAAGTATTACAAGGATTATAAAGAGACCGCATTATACCTTCCATTGTTTGTGAACGGGAAATTTAACTTTATAAAAGGGGGTATCTCTCCTTATTTATCTCTTGATTTAGGATATACATTTTTTATTTCATGTTCAGATTATGCAGACGAAAACGATTTAGGCTTTATGGCAAAGCCTGCATTCGGTGTTGATTTCCCAGTTATGAATGGAAATATTTTTGTAGAGCTTGGATATAAATATCAAAAGAGAGATTGGCCGCTTATCGAAAACGCTGATTATTCGCAATTGTCAATCGCGATAGGTTATTCATTCTAATTAACATTCAACATAATCAAGTCAAGCGGAGGGGACTCCGCTTGATTTGTTTAGTGGCACATCGTTTGTTATACCGATTATGGTAATATTGCCACAGTATTATAAAAATGAAAAATATGGAATTAAAAGATTTTATCAAAGGCGTAGTGAGCGACATCACTAACGCGGTAAAAGAATGTCAAGACGAACTTGACAATGGTGCAATTATATCTCCCACAAACATTAATACGAAAGAAGGTGCAAAAACGGAAAATGGTCGTTTAAGTGTTTCTAATATAGAATTTGAGGTTTCCGTATCTACATCATCTACAAATGAAACTGGGGGAAAGATAAATGTCATTTCAGCTATAGTAAACGGAGGAATCGGGAGTGAGACCAGATTGTCGGACGGCAATGTGTCGAAAATAAGGTTCTCTATTCCTCTGATTTATCCTTTTTCTCAGCTGAATACCCTTCCGAGAGTGAGAGTTTCTCACCCGTAAGGTAGTACGATATAGAATCTACAGCTTTTGCTGCACTCCATACAGCGTATTCTGCATCTTGCCCTTGTTTGAATACGCTGTAATAATATAATTTAAAGAATATTCTCCGGTAATACCAGCGTTTGAAAAATGAAACTATCTTCTTCATAATAAATGATGCGTTTTATTTTCTATATATCAATGCAAATATATAGAAAATAATCGTATTATAGCTTTTATTTGTGAGAATTATATTTAAACTGTGATTGATTATTTGTGTGGTTGCTTGTTTGTTCTTTCTTTCTTTCCTATATTTGTAGCATAAAATAGTTGTGTATGGGCAATATAAGATTAAAACAACATTCTCGTTCTTCTAAAAAGAGCATCTCTGAATTGGACTTATTCAAATCAGAGAAGAAGTTTGTATTGTCTGACATTCCCAAGGAAGAACTTGATAAAAGGAGAATACCCGTATATTCATATTTAATGTAAAATGTATATGGGAAATTGGAGTGAAAGACAAGAAGTAAAGAAAGATGTCAAGGAAAAAGACAAAGTAAGACGTGAAAAGCTTGCAGGATTCTTTTTTAATTTGGCGCAAGTTTCTTTTACTGTACTATCTTTGGGATTGGCTATAACCCTTGTAAAAGAAGAACTTTATGATAACATTTTATTGATTGTTCTTGTTTCTATGGGAGTTATACTTACAGTATTATTTGCAAAAATAGGTAATAACATTTTAAGATAAATATTATGGTTGCATTATATGGGTTTGGGCTTATAACAGTAATAACTGTTGCCTTTTGGATTTATACAGAAACTCCTTCCGGTAAAAAGTGGATAAAAGGGTTGTGATAATAGTTTATTATGGAAGGTTTATTAATCGTTTTAGGAGGTTCTGGGACTTTAGCCTTTTTATTTGCTCTTTGGCTGAATACCAGAAAAGGAAAGAAGTGGCTTGCAAGTTTGTAAGCAGAAGGATAAAAAGGGAACAGATAAATTCAATATCAAAACAATATGGGGAGTGTAATGGAAAGCAAGAAAGCAAGGTGTTCTTCAAAGCATCCACATCGCATAAAGCCTAAAGGTGATAGACTGGGATGGACGTTGAGAAGCGCAGTCAAGCACCCTCCCTTGCGTGAAATTATCGGAGAGGGAAAAATCGTTAGTGACTCTTGCTGCTTCATTTCAGCCAATACAAAAAGAATTATGCAATAAAGCCAGACATTACATCTGGCTTTTTCTTTGCATGACATCCCCATCGGTTTCCACGGTGCAATCTTCTCCATGAATGTAGACATAAACGGATGCGACACCGCTTTGCAATATGTGCGTTTTCGCACGGTCGTACACATTGATGAATACCTTGCTGAACTTGGAACAGTCAATAGTCACGTCGCTGTCGTGACGGACATAGATGTCGCAAGTTGAAAATCCGTCAAATAGGAGAGTGCCTTTGCAGTTGCCGTTCAGAACGGCTATGTGCTTCATGTTCCTTGCTTGCACATCCTCATCGACAAAGATATTGTTTCTGTGAAGGATGTCCTTGTCGAAGTGCTCCTTTATGAAAGTGTTGGTAGGGTATCCTTTCTCTATACAGAAATCAATCCCGTGCAAATACTTGTCAATCAATCCTTGTTGGTCAGGTTCTCCCCATTGTTCAGTCCATTCTGTGCATAGTCCCAATGATACGGCTTGGTTGAGCAATGTCCTGCTTAGTTCTTCCTTTTTCATATCCTTATATTTAAATTCTTATTTTTCTTTCCCCCTTGTTTATAACCATGTTGAACATGTCTCTAACCTCTTGCAATACGGCAACATTAGCTTCTGTGTTTTTGGCGCTTCTAAGCGTATTGTCTGCTATTGCCCTTAATTGTGTAAGCTGTGCTTCTGCGAGTACATTGTATTTGGGCAGAATGTCGTTTCCTATTTTCTCAAGCAGCGCTCGCTTTACGCTTACGTCTAAACGGATGCCGTTGAGATATGAGTTTGTCAGATTCATTGTTTCCTCGCTGGCTTGAATGCCGGACTTTGACATTCCAGAGCTGGAAGAATCCCCCGTACTGGTAATGGCTCCTCCAGTCGCTTTGTCAAAGGCTTCAAGAAAGGACTGGGAAGCTTCTATCATTGCTTTCCCTTCATTGTCAAAGAAGTTTTTTATAGCTTCCGCTGCAATAACCCCATTGTCTTGAATATCGGTAAATTCCTTGAATATCCCGTTTTCGCCAAAAAGCTTGTCCTGTAACTTTTCAAACATGGGCTGTATTACCATATTCTTCAAGATGTTGTTGGCAACACTTTTCATGATGTTGTTCACAACATTGTCAAAGGCTTTGGCTGCATCTTCTCCGTTGGCAAAGGCTTCTACCAGAGCGTTGCTTATTTGTCCTGCCCAATCTTGGAAATCTATTCCGTACAATTCTTTAGTAAGGTCTTCTACAAAATAGGCAATCTGCTCATTCAATTCAGCCAGTTGGTCTTTATAGTCTTGTATCTTGCCGGAATCGGATTTCTTTTTGTCCTCTTCATCCCTTAATTGCCCCTCTATTTCGGCACGTTGGGCAACAAGTCCTATATACTGCGCTTGATATTGCTTAAGAGTGCTATTATCGAGTTCTTTCCCCGCACCGACTTTTTCTAAAGCCTGCAATGCCTCCGTGTTCACTTGTATATCAAAACGGTGTGTCATGGCTCTGAATGGAGATGACAAATCCTTATTGATTCTTTTTCTCAATTCTTCTACATAATTTATACCTCCATCTTTCAGTGCCTCAAATTGCATTCTGTAACTTTCAGTCAATGGACTGCCTGCGCGTTTGGCTTGTTCTTCCAGTTGTTCATATAAAGAAATGGCGCGTTGTATGCTTTCATCACCACCAAGGGATTTCTCTATGGAATTTCCCAACTGGTTATAAGCGGATTGCATCTCTTCAACTCTCTGTTTGCTGCGTTGTATGCTTCTTTCAAGAGATTTATCATGTATTTGCGCTATTCCGGATATGAGGCTTAATGCCGCACCTGCTGCCGCTCCCCAAGGACCCGCTGATTTCCCGAAAAGAGAAGTGGCTATTCCCATTCCCTGCGAAGCACCCTGCAATCCTCCTCCCATAATTCCGGCTATATCTGAAAGCCCAGAGCCTACTCCAAGATTTTCAAATACTCCTCCTAAGAAATCAGCGGCATTGGCAAGCGCGTCAAACTTCCCGATTACGCCTTGTATAGCTGCTGACTGGTCGGAATATGCTGCTTTTAATTCGTTTTCTGCAGCATCAATCTGTTCTTTGGGGGCACCGCTATTTCTAAGTGAGTTTAGCTTATTCCTCGCATCCTTGATAGTGTTAAATGAATCCACTAATGCCTTGAATGGATTACGTTCAGTAAGTTCACCACGTAACTTACGTAATGCTTCTACCAGTTCTTTGGTGTCTTCTATTGACAATCCTTGTTTTTTAGCGAACTCTTCCACTTTGGAAATCATATCATCCAGCGTGGCAGTAGATACACGGTCAAGGTCATCAAAGATACGTACCCAATCACTGCTTTCTTTGAATTGGTCAAAAAGGACGGAAGATTTCTCTTTTTCGGCTCGTTTATTGACCTCTTTTATAAGGCTATCAGTCCTTTCATTGCCAATGCTTCCTCTATTGTTTTCTAATTCGGAGATTGCCTTTTGCCGTTTACGCTCAATTTCTTCTATTTTAGCTGAATAATCCTTGTAGTCATTTATCATTTGCAATAGATTATCAAAGTTTTCAGCTTTTAGTTTTTTGCTTTCCTCTTTGATAGTCTGATACAGTTTTAAGATTTCATTGTCACCAAATTTGCTTTTTACAGCTTCTTCATCCATTCCCAGAATATCAGAAAGGGATAGATTACTGCCATTCTTTTTTAATGCTTCCGATAGCTGGTTCTGCAAATCTTCAACGAAACTATTAAAAGATACACTTCCTCCAAAAGCGATATTCATGGAAAGGGACTTATCCCCAGTCGCTTCAAATAGCTTTTTATACAAGTCCCATTTTTCTCCGGCTTGGGAAATATATTTTTCTATTTCCTTCAAGGCATCGTCAACCCCTTTCTTGACATTATCATAATTGATATTCTCTTTCTTCACGCCAAGGGATAGGTACAATTCCATCTGCTTCCCTTTGGATTGGTCTAACTGGTCTTGTATGTATTGGTATGCCTTACTTGGGTCGCTCAAATCCAGGTTTACCCCGTTCTTGTCAAAGATAGGGGCAAATTCAGAGACGCCCTTTACCCTTTGGGATGCGGCTTCTTCGCCCTCTATTTTCTTCCACTTATCATAGAGTGATAAGGCTTTACTTATTAGGTCGGCACGGTCTTTCCATTGTTCTGCAATAGGGTCTTTTTCGCTTCTGGATGATTTTTCCAATCCTCCTAAAGCCTTATAAATTTTCCTTGTAGCTTCAAGTTCCTTATTGTAGGATGCCAGTTGCTTTTCTGAATATTTATTCCCAGATGCAAATGCCTTTGTTTTTTTCTCCAAGTCACTGATATTACTGGAAAGCATATCCATATATTCTTCATAAGAAGTTCCTTCTTTGGGCTTTAAGGCATCCATATCTCCTGCGAGCTTATTTGCCTCTTTTTCCCAATCTGCCAATGGCTTGCTTATATCTATTTTATTCATGGAATGATAAGATTGTTTGGCTGTGTCTATAATGTTAGCCAAGTCCAGACTTTGCTTTTCCAGTTCCAGTAGTCTGTTTCTTGCTTTGGTGATGTCTTCCGGTTTGTATTTAGCGAAGGATAATTCTCTTCCGTTTTCATCAAATCTTCTATATCCTCCTTCTCTGATAATACCGGCAAGCCTTTCCCTTTCGGAATCAATACTCTGCTTTTGTATTTGAGCATTTGCCATAGTTCCGATAAACTGCTTCTTGTATAAATCTTTCTGTTCTTGCGATAACTTTCGCATCTTCTCAACAGAAAGAGATATTGCTACTCCATATTTATCTGTTTGAGTAACTGCATCTTTGAATGTATTGGCAAGATTTTTGGTAATTCGCCCTAATTCTCGACTTTCTTCTGCACTTTTATTAGCTTTTTGGCTAAGGGCTTCGTATCGGTCAATAAGGCTGTCAACTGCTTTATTACCTTGCATCTTGTCGTTTGTGTCAGCAATGGTCTTGTTTAAATCTGTAATAACCTCTGCTGTCGTTTTTACTTCTTCTCTGAACATTACTAATGCCCCAACTACGCTACCAATGAGAGTTATAATCCAAATTATTGGATTTTTCTTCATAGCAGCATTCAAAGCTGTTTGTACAGCAAGTAATCCTTTTGTTGCAATGTTTGTTAGTATTACAGCTGTTTTGTATGAGCCATAGACAATTGTCAACATGCCAAGTATCTTCGCAACAGATTCCCAATGTTCCATCAGTTCAGTAAGTAAGTCCAAGCTATCAGAAAGGACACCACTATTGCTTTCTGCAATATCAGCCATCATCACGTCCCAGGCATCCTGCAAGTTGCTCCACTTACCTGCAAGGCTTTCCGCAAGCGCCTCCTGCATGTTGTAGAATTTGCCTCCCTCGTTGGTCAACTCCCAAAGAACATCCTTCACCATGCCGAAGCTTACTTCCTTCCGGCTGATTTTGTCAAATACATCTCCGGCAGAGGTGGCTTCTCCAGTTAATTCTGTGAATTTCTTCGCCAATTCATCCACCAACGGAATACCCGCCTCAGTAAATTGTCTCAATTCTTGCCCACGGAGGAAAGCCGCACTGCGCACCTGCCCGTATGCCAATATGATACGTCCCATATCGACACCCACACCTGCGGAAATGTCGGCAAGCCTCTTGGTCGTGTCATAAAGCTCCTCATACGGAATACTGTATGCTGAAAGCTGCTTGGCGTATGATGCCAATTCCTTAAACTGGAACGGAGAAACCACTGCCAAATCCTTGATACGGTTGAATATGGTTTCTGCTTTCATGCTGTCTCCAAGAATGGAGGTAAGCGCAATGCGTTGCTTCTGGAACTCCCCGCCAATGGTGTACAATCCCCTTACAAAGCGTTCCACCGTATATATGGAATACACGTTGGCGATTTGGTTTTTCAATTCCCCAGCTATCCGTGACTGGGAGGACATGGTGGAATTGGCTCTTTTCATGGCGGCATTGTGCGTATCTGAAGCTTTTGCTGCCTGCATTCGGGCGTTTCTAAGCTGTTCAAGGGCTTTTTGAGAGTTGGCGTAAGCATCCGCACGCATAATCTGGGAAGCACCTCTCATGGCTCTTAATTCACTTGTGCTCACACCTTGCCCCCTAAAAGTATCGGACAGTTTCTTAATACTTTCGCTATCCAACTCAAGCTTCACCTTGTAGGTCTTATTTTTCAACAAGGCTTCCACCTTGTCCTCAATTTCCTTCACGTCCGTTTTCAGCCCCACTCTTGCGCTGACTGTAGCGTGCATGTTCACAAGCTTTTTCTTGATGGCTTCATACTCTTGAGGCGTATAGTCTTTCAAGTGAATGCCAAAATTAAGTGTCCCTAAGTCTGCCATATTCGTGTCTTATTTCATGTTTCTTTTGAGCGCATCCACGCCATTAACTAAAAAATCATTCAAGGAAACCTTCTGTCCTTTTGCTTCCTGCGCTTTCCTTTTTTCCTCCCATCTTCTGGTAAGTTCCTGCATCTCCTTTGCCGTGTGCTTCTTTTCCCCTCCTTCCGTATCTTCATGCTTATAGGAGACAAATGGCGCATCGCACATGAGGAGTTCATACTGGGCATTGGTAAGGACATAATCCATAAGCCAGTTCGGGACGTTTATCAGCCCCCAGAAAAGAACCAGAGGACGGATTAATTCGGAGTATTTCTCTCCGTTTGCGAACCCTGCTCCTGCTGAAGTCCTTGAAGGATATGCTCTGCCTCCTTTCTCGTCATCGTCATTATCGTGTCCTTCATGCCGGTCAAGAACATGGTAGCACTCAAGTACTCCAGCCTCTGAGATTCCACTTTTTTTTTACCAATTGCCAGGATATCGGTAAGTTCCGTATCAGTGTACTTTTTCCATAGCATACGCCAATATATCCAATGGAACAGCTTTATCTTCCACCATCCGTTAAGGACAATGAGGGATGCGCATCTGGCGGTAACTTCATCCTCTGCCTTGCATGAGTGCAATACATGGGTCAGCTTTCGTATCGTTCCGCGATGGAGCCATTTTATACCGAACTTTTTACCTCTTATCGTAACATAGTCTGTACTGTTCTCCAGTACGTCGTCAAGCCTTTTTTGTTCTTCCTCCGTGGGTTGCTGTATGCTTTTGTTCATGATTGTTTATGGATTAAAAAGAGAAAAGGCGGCGGCACGAAGCTCACCGCCATAAATGCTAAATGGTTGTACCTTCCTGCGTCACCTTTACACTGCCGAATTCGCTGGCAGTGGAGATGTTCACAGTTGCGGTCCTTGCAGATGCTCCGCTGTTTTCAGTAACCTTGACCGTCACCACTTTTCCGCTGACAGATGTCTTGCACCATGTTTCTGTTGATGAAGCGGAAACAGCGCTTTCTTTTGTCGTGGCTGTGATGGTCTTCCCCGTATTGTCAGCAGCGCTGGTAAAGTTCAGGGAAGATGGAGCTACGGTCAGGCTGCTTTTTTTGTCAGGAAAGCGATATTGTCGTCTGACGTTTCATCGGCGGCTCCGTCCTCAATTTCAATGGTCCCGCTTAATGCAAAACCGAACGGGGTGGTGGAAGCGTTCTCAAACAGCGGACGTGCATAGATTGCCATCTTTTTCACCAGTACACATTTTTCTCCGTCTTCACTTAGAAGCGCGATACCCGCATTCAGCTTCTTGCTATTCAATGTGGCTGAAATCCCTTTGAATGCAATTCCGTTGATGGTAGCGGTTTCTACGTCATGCGCTTCTCCAAGGAAGTACTCAACTAAGTCCTTGCTTATACTAGGTACGGTTGCAGCAAAGGTGATATCACCTGCCGTACTCGTCACAGCCCAGTCAGCCTGCAAGCCATGCACTTTAGTGCGGTTCAACGTTGGTTCTGCCTGGGACAGAGACAAGGTGTCAACCGTGACCGGCAAGTCGAAATCTGGCGTTACCGTAGTGAAGTTGGTTATTCCTCCCTTAACCAACATGATAGATGAAAGACCACTGAACACGTCCTTCAACTCCAATTTTGTTTTCATTGCCATAATAAATAGTTTTAATCGTTTTATTTTATGTTTACTTTATCACAAGGTCAGCCCTTATCAATGTGGCGCTGAACCCTAATCCGTCATTACCTTTCAAGGTCAGTTTGGGGTTTGAGGCAATTATGCGATTGTCGCTTATAGGGAATAGGGAGAGAATATCTCCTACAATGGCGTCCATTTGTTCCAAGTCTTCAGCACCTCCCTTTTTCCGTCTTACATACACTTCAATGGTGCAATAGGTACGGATATTCCCGAATCCGCTGCCATAGGTCATGGAAGACAACAAGCCGGGCAATGACACCACAATGAAATCATTCATTTGTCTTGCCACAGCTTCGGGGCGGTCATTCGTGAACACATTCTCACTGACTGACCTTGCTGCGTCAAACAATGATTTCAGCGCGTCCTTGTATTTGAAATCCTGCTCATATCCCATAGTTAAAATGATAATTCATTTGGTGCAGAACTTATTGGACTAAAAGGAGCCAATGATGAACTGTTAAAAGCCCCTCTGTCAATTAAGCTTGTACCGCTGTTTTTTACAAACTGATATGCATCACTCATAACAATCAAGCCTTTTCTGCTTTCCAGATATTCTGCATAATGGGTTCCTACAACGAAAACAATACTTATTCCTTTAGCAATAGGATTATAATAACTTTTCAGAAATTCAACCGATGCTTCAAATCCATAGTAATGGACATAGCTTTTACTGTCTTTGGGAGCTTTAAATTTGGTGTTCTTATCAAACTCTCCACCAACCATTGTTTTTCTTTTGGTAAATTCCCTATCATAAGGAGTGTCGTATGTCAGAAGCTTTCCATTGTAGTATATCCCCCATGCTATAGAGCCTCTGGTATTTCCAGTGACATTATGATATGTGCCCGTCTCACGGATTACATTGCTTATTTGGGAAGCTATTTTTTTAGCTCCCATGATAAGAGATTTCTGTATTAATACATCCATCTTTTTCTTTCCTTCCTCCAAGACTTTAGCATTATCTTCCATATCCCTAATTCTTAGCCATGTTGAAATACAAAGTCGTCCCCATTTCCGTAGCGTAACAGTCCGTTATCACTTTAGCTTCAAAAGTGCCCCCATAGTCAGTGACATCCACAAGGTCGCCGGAAAGGATTCCCTTCACAAGACCGGGAATGTCTATAGCATAATCGCTCTTTATGACATTGCTTTTGGTGAATGTTCTAAGGCTGGTGCTCCCGTACTTGTTGCATTTGCCTTCATAAAGCACAGTCTCTTCCCCTTCGCCAAAAGATGTCTCTCCGGATATGCGATATACCTTGCAGGTATGCGGAAAACGCGGATTGTTTACTTTCATAGTGGACACCTTTTATTCATGTTCATACCCAAATTGACAATCTTGATAGACGATTTCCTTACATTCTCTCCATACAAGGCGTATATGTCATTGGCCATTTGACGGAGATTGCGCTTGTCATAAGCAGAGCTTTGTGTACCGCCCTCCTTGTGTTTCCATACTCCGTTGGCATCTTCAACGCTTCCGGTTACGCTCGGTGTACTTGCGCACCACATGTAAAGGTCTGCCCGGCACAAGTCCTTATGGCGCTTCTCCAACGTGGCGACATCCGTTCCCGGTGCAATCTCCCTATCAATCAAGATGGTGGTAATCGCACTGTCTGCAACCTCAAAACCGACACAACCACGGAGGTATTCCTCTATGGTGGTGCCGATTGCTGTATTTTGAGAATCGTTGTCCATTATTTGCCTTTGATGTCAAGGTAATACATCCAGCGTACCTTGTTGGGGACAACCAATCCGGTGACTTCCGATTTGATGACCTGGGTCATGGTCTCGTCCTCGAACAGTTGTCTGATTAATGTACGCCCACCGTCATATAAAGCAGTCCTTGCCCCGGGTGTTTCCATATAGATGGGTTTGCCGCATTGGATGTCACCAATGGCACCATCCGGCATGTAAACCATTACCCCCTCATTGAAGCTCTGCAGGTTGATGTACTCCATCTTTTTGGTGGTTGTATTGAATTTCTCCACGGCAGCGATGGCATCAATAACAGTAATGGGGGCGCCGATTCTAGCCTCGATGAATGCCTTCAAAGTGGCATCATCAATCAGAGAGCCGAATGCCTGCTTGTTTGCCGCATCTGTAATGTCAGGACGCGCATAAGTCACGTACAAGTTACGGAAATACGGCATTGTCAATAAGTCGTCCCAGGTGGTCTTGCTTACTTCCCAGTGCCCGGCAGGTGCAAAATCCTTCTGCTGGCTGTCCCTTCTCACATCTCTCATAACCTTGATGGGGTCTATTGAGGTGCCGACAGCGCTCTCCTGGGTAACTTCTCCTGAAGAATCATTCTTCTTATACCATGTACTTGTCTTGATGTTCTTGGAGGGAACCTCAAAATCAATTTCCGTAGTGATACCCAACGGGTTGTTGGTGGCGTTGATAACCAGTCTGCCCTTATTGGACACTACCTGGTGGCGTTGGTAGGCTATAGTGTTGTAGTTACCGCCAAGCAGGTCATCAAGCCCGTTGAACAACAGTTCCATAATGGTTTCTTCAATTTCAGCCGTAGTATTGCCGATGGCGTTTGCCAGCATCATCTTTTCTCTCAGAATCTTTCGGCTCATCACAACTTCATGCTTGAATGTAGGCAGTCCTCCCATTTTCAAGCTCAATCCGTCTGTGGATTTGGTTGCTCCGTCACTGTCAATATCCACATAAGTAGCCATCGTATATGGACGGATGGTAGCCTCAATCTGTTCGTATGTGGGATTGATTGGGATGTTGGGGTTTAACGGGAATCCCAACTGCGAGAAAGTTGCTTCCGCATTGTATTTCTCGGCAAACATGTCGTTGATGTATTTGGTCAACGCGCTGCCTTGTGCGTCGCTAACGTATCCCATTGAAGCAAGACCCTTTGCTACAATGTCATAGAATTGTCTGTCTCTTGTGTACATAATTACCTCCTTCCGTTATGATTCTCTCACAAATTCAATCATTGGAAGATTGGCCTCCATAGCCGGAAGGATTTTCGCTCCAACCACTCTGTCTGCATAAATTCTTCCATTTCTCACCACGGCGCAAGTGGCCAGCGTACATCCGTCGGGGATACACACGTCTTCGAAAATAAGGCCGTTTACCGTTCCGGTAATATCCGTCCATTTGCTGGCGGTAAATGCTTCCGGAGATTCGATTGCCGTTTTGTTCTTGTATATTTTCCCTGCCTGCTCCACTATATCTCCTACCGCATAGGTTTTCGTGGATTCGTATGCCGGGCCTGCAAGTATTACCACTTGTTGTCCTGCACCCATAAACTGCACGGGAGTGCCGGCGCCAATGACTGTACCTGCCGGATATTTGGTGTGGTCAATCATTCCACCCCCCTGATACAGTTCTCTTACTCTGCTCCATACCGGGAAATGACCGCCGAATTCCGATTGGTATTTACCGATAGTGTTGAAAGTTCCTGATTGTCTCATTTTCTTGTCTGTTTTAAAATGTGTTATTTCTTTTTAGGGAGCTTCCCTTGTGCCCTCATGCGTTCCTTGAAGGATTCACGGCGGCTGTTCGTCTGCTCTTCACTGGCTTGTGAGAATTGATTGATACTGGGCGACGCTCCGTTCCCGAAAATAGCCTTGTATCTTTTCTCGTAATTCCGCTTAGCGCAGTTGACTATATCCTCTTGCTTCATGCCATCTGTAATGTCTACATCTGATATGGCTATATTGAGAATCTCTTCGTTGCAGGTGTTTTTACCGTCATTTTCGATTAGCGATTTCAGTTGGCTTCTGGATTGTTCCATTAAAGCGTGAACGGATGCGGCGTTTTTCTCCTCTTCCCTTTCTTTTTTCAACTGTGAAAGCTCGTTCTTCAATTCTTCAACTTGAACGGCAAGCGCTCCCCCTTCTGTTTTCTCTTCCCCATTTGAGGGGGACTGTTGGGGCTTATAGTTTTTCTTAAAGTCCTCAACTCTGGTCGCGACATCGTGGTTGTATTGCCCTTGCATCCCTTTTAGAAAGCCTACAGCATTGTTCCAATAAGTCTCGTCAGGTTCCGAGCCTTCGGCCACGGGATTAAGTTCTACATACTTCTGTAATGTCTGCGGTGAAAAACTGGTTTCTCCGAGTTTCTCACTTAATGTGGATAAGATTTTTTCTTGTTCCATCGTGTTTATTTTGTGTTTATGTTAAATAAAAAAGAGCCTATCAATGCTTTTTGCATCAATAAGCTCTTAGGCTTGTATATTGTAACTTGTTATTCGGTCGTTATTCTTATTTTGATATAATTCCGGCATCTTCGGCATACCGTTCGAAGCAAAATACTTCCTTCCACCATCCTTACATCCGTAAGCTTCTGCCCACATACCGGACAAGTGACGAATGTATTTTGTCCGACATCCCTTTTCTCATCCAATTGGGAATCAATTTTTACCATATCAAACAAATTTCAATGCAAATATAATGATTGTTTTCTAAAAATCAATATATAAACAATCTTTTTGTCTTATATATTTAGAAAATAAACATTTAATCGTATATTTGTATCAAATATTATCATAGAGCTGTGAATCAAGCCGGAATATACAGAGGATTTCTGTATGTACCGGCTATTTTTATTTATGGAATACGACAGAACTGTACATACCAAGAATGGGAGTAGTGTGCTTACCTACGCACAAGTGGATAAATTGCGCAAAAGCGATAGTCCTCTTAATATGATTGCTCAAAAAGGTTGCCAGGAAAAGTTTCTTGCATCTCCAGCGGACATTACCATATTTGGTGGAAATCGCGGTGGTGGGAAAAGCTGGGCGCTACTTATGGAAGTATTAAAGGATATTGCTAATCCTAATTTTGCAGCAGTTATTTTGAGAAATGAAAAAGAAGACTTAAGCAATATAGTCAATAAATCATATAAATTATTCTCTCAATTCGGGAAATATAATAGGTCAATATCGGATATGACTTGGAACTTCTATAAGGGTGGGTTTCTTAAGTTTTCCTATTATGCTGATTCTTACGACGACTTTGAAAAACGGTTTCAAGGAAAGGAATTTGCTTTTATTGGAATAGATGAAATTACCCATTCTGAGTTTAGAAAGTTTAAATATCTAGTTACCAACAATCGTAATGCTTATGGTATAAGAAATCGTTTTTATGGCACGTGCAATCCTGACCCCGATAGTTGGGTGAGGAAGTTTATAGATTGGTGGATAGATGACAGTGGGAATCCGATACCGGAACGAGATGGGGTAATACGTTATTGCTTTATGGACGGGAATCGTCCAGATGATATTTTATGGGGAGATTCCGTAGATGAAGTTTATGAGCAATGCAAAAGAACTATAGATAGATTGCTTACTCCAGCCCTTGTAACACAAGGATATGATAAATCAAACTTTGTCAAAACTGTTACATTTATTAAAGGAAAACTTGAGGAGAATATAGCCCTTATCTCTTCTGACCCCAACTATCTTGCCAACCTTGCCCAGCAAGACGAAGAATCCCGTGCCCGTGACCTTGAAGGGAACTGGAATTTCAAAGCGGCCGGAGACGATATTCTTAAAATGGGACACATGGAGCGTTTTTTCAAGAACTCTTTCCAGTATGGGGACGGCAAGCGGAGGGTGTCATGTGATATTGCTTATGAAGGTGGAGATAATCTTGTACTATGGCTCTGGATAGGAAATCACATAGAGGATGTATATGTGAGTCAGGATAATTCCAAACGGACGGAAGAATGTGTCGCATATAAGTTACGGGAATGGGGAGTTATGGAGAAAGATTTTGTTTTTGACTTGAACGGACCAGGGCAGGATTTTAAAGGTAAATTCCCGGATGCTGTCAAATTCAACAATATGGCAGCTCCTATCCCAATGACAAAAGCTGACGAGCAATCTATAAAATATATCTATTCTTCCCTGAAATCACAATGTGCCGATATTCTCGTAAAGAAAATAAAGAATGACGAAATATCCATTAACCCAGAATTATTGTCACTTAAGTTTTCTGGCAATAGATATTCCAACATGACCCTTTACAATATCCTCATGAAGGAGCGAAAGGCTATCAGGGACGCGGAAACGGAAAAGGGGTTCTCACTGATTAAAAAGGAGACTATGAAGAAATATGTGGGACATTCTCCCGACTTCATAGAGGCCATGATTTACAGACAGATTTTTGATATAAAAAAGCAACACACTAAACCAAAAGGCTTATGGAGAATATAAGTACACGACAGATTATGGTACGTCTTCCATTTCGGAGAATACTTCCTGATGGTTACAAAAAAGCGATGGGGACATTTTGGGACGGCTCGCCTGTTAATGCCCCGTTAGACAAACCTACGTATCAGATAATGACCCAAACGGATTTCTTACGCGAGTTCGAACCTTCCGGGCATGTAATCAACGACCCGTTGGTTTATCCTGACAGATTGAGGCAAGACCCGGAGACAAAGAAATGGTATCGCGAGAAAGTCGTAAGGTGCGCCTTTGCCTTCCAAAGGATTATAACAATTAAGCATCTTGTTCATTTGTGCGGCAACGACATCCAGTTCGAAATGGAAGGGGATAATGAAAATGAAAAAGTCAAGGATATATTTTTTAAGTTTCGAACCGGATGGGCTGTCAAAGATATGGAGATTGCGTGGTATGAAGCCGCGAAGTCTGTGAAAATAACGGGTGATACGGCATTTGTGGGCTACCTCCGTAAAGGAAAATTCTATTGGAAAGTGTTTTCTTTCGAGAAGGGAGATACTTTATATCCGCATTTCGACAATGTGACGGGTGAGCTGATTCTATTTGCCCGTTCCTATTCGGATTATGATGACAAAGGCAATTCTGTTACAGACTGGCTGGAAGTATGGGATGAAAAGTATCTCCATCGTTTTAAAAGGGGGAAAAGCGGATATGACAAGATAAAACAAGTCATAAAAGGTCTGTTCGGGCTTGATGGGTATGAACTTGTCTCATCACAAGAGCATGGCTTTACTTTCATTCCGGTAGCTTACCACAGAACTGAATCCGGAGCGTGCTGGTCGCCTTCGCAAGACAGCATAGACCAATACGAACTTGCCTTTTCCCAGTTGTCTCAGAACAATATGGCCTACGCTTTTCCGATTATGTACTTTAAAGGGGAGAATGTTGACATTGAAGGGGGGATTGACGGGACGATAAAATGTATCTCTATGGGACCGGACGACGAGGCAGGCTATCTCAACAAACAAGATGTCTCTACGGCTTTTGAAAAGCAACTGGACACTCTTTACAAGCTGATTTACGAACAGTCGTTTGCAGTAATTCCACCGGAGGTAAGAAGCGGAGACCTTCCAGGAGTGGCGATAAAGCTTCTATATTCTCCGGCTTTTGAGAATGCCATGAAGGATGCCCAGGAATACAACCGTCTCATTGATGACATGGTGAGGATATTCACTTACGGATACGGCGTCGAAACGGAGAATCTCATAGACCTGCAGAACTTGAGCGTTTATGCCTGGATAAAGCCGTATATCCATCTGAACGAGTCTGAGCTTGTGCAGAACCTTGCTGTCTGTGTGCAGAATGGATTCTTGTCCCGACAGACCGCAAATGAGCAGATTCAGATGTACAGCAATCCCCGTGATTGGGATAGGATAATGAGAGAAAAAAAGGAAGAACAGCAGGCTGACCTTCTTTACGAATTGAAATCCAAACAAGCGTCCGCTGCCAATAATGGAGTGGAGCATAATCCGGGAGGAGATGACAAACAATGAAACAGCCTACACGACAGCAGATACAAGAGGCAAAGGATTACATAAAGCTGAGACTTAGGGCTGAAATATCCATGCAGGACAATCTGGAGAAGGCGCTTCTGCAAGCCGCTAATGAGATTGTCGGTATATCCATGAGATACGGGATAAAGCCCTCATTTTTCCGCTTCTCTGCCAATAAGGAGCTGAATGATGAAGTGAATAAGGTTCTTGATAAACTGCGTGGAATTATATATGATTACACGGAGACCCTATCCGTCTATGACCGGGAAAATGACCGTGATGCGATTGTTGCATTCATCAATAGGGAAGACCACGGCAAGACGCTGTCCGAACGAATAAGTATCTACTCCAACCGTTTCAAGTATGAATTGGAAGCCGCCATTGCTGCCGGGATGATAGCAGGTATTGGTAGTGAAAAGATAAAGGACAATATAAAGGCAAATCTTAAATCTCCGTATTCGGACCCGTATTTCAAGAGGGCTGTGGAAGGAGGAAATTCCTCTGCCACACGTATAAAAACCGACGGCATCAGCTACGGGGTGGGGAAATCCAATTCTGCCTACAATTCCCTGAATACCCTTACCCGTTTTGTTGTAAGCTCCGCGTGGATGTGGTTTTGGGGCATTGAACACAAGAATAATGGGTTTACCGGGTTCTATTCGTACCGCGGAAGCAGCTACCCGTGTTCGTATTGTGACAGCATGGTCGGCTATCATCCCATATCCGACTATCAGAACCAATGGCACATACGGTGCTGTTGCTATTTTGTTTTTGTATAATTCATAGTTTTAACTGTTATGCTGAGAGGAAAAGAGGAGAAAATATCATTGAGTAGAGGATTGGTTTCAGAATGCAAACGCATTAAAATCAGTGCCAAAGAGAAAGCTTTTGCAGACCTTGTCGCTATGGGATGGAAAGACAAGGACGCTTATCTTGTTTCCGGACTTTACAACCCGGTGTATTCTTCCAAGGCGAATGAGAAGGATATGAATAAACTATTGACGGAGGACGAGCGTTTCATGGCGTATCTTACATCTGTCAGCAGGAAAATCCAGCGGAGACAAAAGGAAAACGAAAAAGAGGGTGATATATCAGTCGATGGCATCAGTGAAGAGGATATTGCTTCCGAACTGTCGAAAGAGAACCAACTTCGCAAACTTATTGCAGCCCGTAAGAAATATGACGGGAAAGAGGGATGCAAGGAGTGGATTGACCTCACCAAAATGATAGCAGACATTACACAGATTAAGAAGGACGAGATAAAGGAGGAGGACACGACTGTACATTTCTATCTGCCGCTTTCATGCAACAACTGTTCCTTGTATCTTGCTGCCAAAAAGAAAGCCGGGGGATAATTCCCGGCTTTATTATATTTCTATTTATTCCTATTGGCTTCAAGAATAGGTAGATTTGTTTCTGTTGGTATATATATTACAGTTTTGTCATTAAGATTGGCTTGCTGGCGTACCCATAAGTATTGGATGTATGCAGGGGTTATGCTCCCATTTTCTATTTTAATAGCTTCTGCTGCCCCTTTAGCTCGTTCTATTTCTGCTTGAGCATTTAGTTTTTCAGCCTCTAAGTTGGCTTTTGCTTCTTCAATTTTTATTTTGCGGTTTTGCTCTGCTTTAGCAAATTCAGCCTTACCAGACATCTCTTGTTCCCAAACATTATAATATGGCAATGCAATAAAGCATCCAATAGTCAATAATATAAATGCGATAATTGGTAAAATAACAAACTTTTTCATAATGTCTAAATGTTAATATGGTTTATTTATCTGTTTCTTTCTCCATTTCCTTCTTCATCTCATACATCTGCCTTTCCTCCTCAATAATCTTGGCGTCCTCCTCGTCGGATATGGGCTTGGCATCCGCACGGTCAAGGGCGTTTCCGACTGCCTTCAACACATCCACCTGCAACTCCGCGTCAATGCAGTTTGCTACATACTGCGTATTGCGTATTATAAGCATCGGCAGATTGTCTACCTTATCTTCTATTGGGGCATTGTCGAGCAGCATGAACATCACGCTTCCTGCCCCATATTCAACGGAGAAATCTCCGCTTACGGTTGATACCTTAATGAAGGGCAAATCGCCTTTCTTGTACTTGAGAATAACAGTATTCCCGATTTGTCTCTTTCCGAAATCCATAATTCTGATTTATAATTATTAATAATCAATGTCTTCGTTCAAAAAATCGTCGTCGGAATATTCCCATCCCTCGAACATATTGACTTTCGCCTCCTCTGCAATATTGGGGACGTGCTTCATGAAATTATTCGCAATGTCCTCATTACCGCACCATAGGGTATAGACGTTGCTGTATCCCTTGTCCGCACGTTTCTCGCGTGCATATCCGAGCGATAGCATGTCAAGCCCCATTTTCCTCTGGGAAACCGGGACCACTCCGTTTTTCTTGCAGAACCTTTCATAATTCTTGTACACCTCCGAGGAAGTAAGCTCTATAGGCGCTCCTCCACCGGACTCCTCCGGCTGGCATTCCTTGTACTTGAAGTATTCGGATATGCTTCCGTCCACAAGCTTGCCGTCCTTCCCCATCACGGTGGAGCGTATCCTTTCCAGTTTCATGTCTATCTTGCCGCCAAGATTCTCCGGCATACGCCAATTGTTTTTCTTTAGCTCGCACAACCCCTTGACTATCCACGCCATGATACCCGCATGTTCTGCCCTCATCCTTTCCGCAAGCATCGTGTCCCTTTTCTCCACGGGAATTGTCTTGTCGAAGTTTAGCACCAGGGCACGGCGCTGCATGCTCTCGTCGTCCGGGTCGTCACGGTTCAGGAAATCCTTCGGCTGCCACCGGTAGTTGGAGTTGCACAGCATTATAGGAGGTCGCTGCATCATGGTGATGTTGCCTCCTATCCCCCGGCAGGCAATAGGCTCCCCACTTGATATGGCCTTGATGATGCTCATGTCCCTGAAATCGCCACGGTTGCTTTCCGTGCAGTACATAAGCCTTTTCCTTGACATCGAATAGGCCGCACGCAACTGCTCGTCACCGCCTCTGGCGAACTGGCTCATCTTTATGTTGAGTATTTCATCCTCCCCGAACATGTCTTTCAGAACCCGGTAAATGACACTCTTGCCGTTCGCTCCGGTCCCCTGCAATATGAGGAAATACTCAAAACTGATATTCTTCCTGTTGACAAGGCACGCGCCAAGGAACATCTGCAGTATTCTCCTCTTGTGCTTCTCCGGAAGGACCCCGTCCATGTCATCCGTAGGGAGCCAGCTTTCCCCAAGGAAGCTTCTCCATGTGGGACAGTTGAAAATCTCCTTGCGGTCATACTTGAAAGGGTACATCTTCACGCAGTCGAACTTCGGGGAGTGGGGGTAGACCTTGAGCCTGTTCATGTCAACCACGCAGTTGGTAAAGCACATGATGCTCAAATCCGGCTGAAGCTCATGGTCCCTTATGACATTTATTATGCGGTTCATGTATGCGTACATGTTTTTGTTCGTACGGTCACGGGCGGCAACCCCCATCTTCTCCAGCCATCTGTCAACGGCATCGTAGAGCACGTTGTAGTCCATGTACTCATATATCTTTCCCGTAAAAACATACAGAGGGACACGGTAGTCCGCAATGTCTTTCGTCACAACACCATATCCCTCCCTGAACAACTCCTCAAGCCGTCTTCCGTATCGGTCTATGCGCTCAGGATTGCTCGTCACCAGGGATATGTCCCTGAACGTAGAGGCGTATTCGTCGCAATGCCGTGACAACAATCCAAGTACATAATCCTTCAATTCCCTTCTGTTCATTGTATATCGCTCATTTTAAGTTAAAAAGAACATAAACATATCTGCTATAGGCGCATTTTATAAAAATAACCTCTTTCTTTTACTTATTTGACCTAAATACATATAGATATGCTCTTTATCTTCGTGGTGCAAAGTTACTACAAAAAAGTGAAATGCGGAAGAATATGGTAATGGATTTGATTTACAGGGGTTTCATTAACGCTGCCAATTATTCTGAGAGCCATTACAATCCACGCCGAAGCCAAATCAAGACGGAGCTACGTTACTTGTTCGTAACCACGCCCAATAGGTGACGAAATGGACACGAATAACGAAACAAGGCCTTAAGGATTAGTGAGTTACTGACAACTCACGCAAAAAATCCGGTAACAAAAAAAGATTGCGCCGTTCTTCCGCGATTTGCGTATCAGAGGAGGGCTCTTCACCAACTAATTTTGAACAAAAAAAATTAAGGACGATGAAGAGTACATTTTCAGTTATTTACTACCTCAAACGTCAGGTAGTGAAAAAAGACGGGACGGTTCCCGTCATGGGACGCATCACGGTGGACGGCAGCCAGACGCAATTCAGTTGCAAACTGACCATCGATCCCAAGTTGTGGGACACCAAAGGGGGACGTGTCACGGGCAGAAGCACGGCGGCACTCGAAACGAACCGCATGCTTGACAAGATGCGGGTGCGCATCAACAAGCACTATCAGGAAATCATGGAGCGTGACAACTTCGTCACGGCAGAGAAGGTGAAGAACGCCTTTCTCGGACTGGAACACCGCTATCACACGCTGATGCAGGTGTTCCAGCAACACAACGAGGACTATGCCAAGCAGGTGGAAGCAGGCATGAAAGCCAAAGGCACACTCTTGAAGTACAAGACCGTTTACAAGCACCTGCAAGAGTTTCTCAACATCCGTTACCACGTGAAGGACATCGCGTTGAAAGAGCTTACCCCCGCTTTCATTTCCGACTTCGAGATGTTTCTGCGCACGGACAAACACTGCTGCACCAATACCGTGTGGCTGTATGTATGCCCACTTCGGACGATGGTGTTCATCGCCATCAACAACGAATGGCTCACACGCGACCCGTTCAGGGAGTATGAAATCAAGAAGGAGGAAACGACACGCAGTTTCCTGACCAAAGACGAAATCCGCCTGCTGATGGAAGGTAAACTGAAGAACGCCAAACAGGAACTATACCGCGACCTCTACCTGTTCTGCGCCTTCACGGGCTTGTCATTCGCCGATATGCGCAATTTGACGGAAGAGAACATCCGCACCTACTTCGATGAACACGAGTGGATAAACATCAACCGCCAGAAGACGGGCGTGGTGTCTAACATCCGCCTGCTTGACATTGCGAAACAAATCATCGACAAATACCGCGGGCTGTGCGAAAACGGCAGGATTTTCCCTGTTCCCCACTACAACACGTGCCTCGCCGGGATCCGTGCCGTCGCCAAGCGTTGCGGCATCACCAAGCATATCACGTGGCATCAGAGCCGCCATACGGCAGCCACGACGGTGTTCCTCTCCAACGGTGTACCCATCGAAACAGTCAGTTCCATGCTGGGACACAAGAGTATAAAGACAACGCAGATATACGCGAAGATAACCAAAGAGAAGCTCAACCAAGACATGGAGAACCTTGCCGCAAGATTGAACCAAATCGAGGAATTTGCAGGATGTACCATCTAAAACAGAGACGCCATGAAACGTGACATAATCATTATAGAGGACAAGACGGTCAGCGTAACCGGTAACGAGGTATGGATGACCGCCGGGGAAATCGCCGAAGAGTTCCATGCCACCGTCCCGGCAGTGAACGCCGCCATCAAAGCCGTCCGCAAGTCGGACGTGCTGAACGACTACGAGGTATGCCGCTACATACAGCTTGAAAACGGCCTGTACGCGGATGTTTACTCGCTTGAAATCATCATTCCAGTAGCCTTCCGGCTGAACACCTACTATACACACGTGTTCCGCATGTGGCTGGTGGAGAAGGCACTCTCAAAGGAAAAGAGGCAGGCATACGTGATGTTCATACAGAACGGGAAAACCGGATATTGCTGAACACGCATACAGACAACGAAAAAGGAAACGGACAACACCATCGGGTGCTGTCCGTTTCCTTTTTTTTCATGCAACCGCCTTATTCCAGCGGCTTGAGGTAATTCGCCTCCAACAGTTCACGCAGTCCCGATTCGGGATAAAGCACCTTACCTGCCAGAAGGATAAAGGGCAGCATCCTGTTGTTGCGATACTCCTGCAAGGTGCGGCGGCTTACCCGGAGCATTTCCGCCACCTCCCTGTCCGTCAGGTAATGTTCCCCGTCCAGTGGCGGACGGTAACTTTCCAAAAATGCGGAGAGCCATTTGGAGCCTTTGAGCATATTCTGTATCGCGGTGGCAACCGGCTCGTCCTCCATTGAGAAAACCTCGTTGTTCTCGTTCATCATAACATCGGATTAAGTGGTTAATAAAAACAGAGTCATTTTCCATCGGGATAGATCGTGCCGATAAGCGGAATAAGCCGCCTGACCTCCTCCGGCCTGTAATAGAACCTGCGGTTCATCTGCGAGTAGCCGATAAGCCGCCTGTCACGCAATGACTGCAACGTGCGCGGGCTGATTCTCAACTGCCCGCAGACCTCCTCGCCCGTGAGCCACCTTTCCAGCCGCCCGCCGTCGCTTTTGCGCCTGAGGGCGGCGACTTTCTCCGAGAGGGCGTTGAATGACGCCAGCATCATCTCGAAGGTCTTTTTCTCGATAGATACGATTTCCATATACCAAAACATTTAATGATTTACCGCAAAGGTAACGCAGCCGCCTTGAATGCGTGCCGTTTTCCGCTATACGGCAGCTTGTTGCGCCGGTTGTCCGGGTTACGGAGTCACTTTCAAAGAAAATCTTACGTGAGTCACGTAATGAGTTGTTAAAGCCCCTTTTGTTTATTGCCGAATTTTGCCGCAGAGAAACAAAAGAAAGGACAAAATATGAAAGTGATAACGATTGAAAGTTCCGCCTTCACCGCCCTGACGGAACAGATAGCCGAGATAGCGGTCTATGTGCGTGCCGTTTCCGGTGAGAGGAAGGGAGAGTCTTCCGACATGCTGCTCACCACCCGCGAGGCGGCGCACCTGCTGAACGTGAGTACCCGTACCCTCCAACGTATGCGCAGCGAACAGCGCATCGGCTATATCGTGCTGCGCGGCAAATGCCGCTACCGCCGGTCGGAAATAGACCGCCTGCTCGCAGACTGCACCGTGGCAGAAGATGCAGCGACACTGACGGAACTGAAACGCAACCACACGCTGCGCACGGGCGGCGGCAAACCCAAAGGAAGGAGAACATAAGATATGGAACTGCTTACACGAAACAATTTTGAGGACTGGATGCAGAAGCTGATGGAACGGCTCGACCGTCAGGACGAGCTGCTGCTCTCCCTGCGACCGTCCGGCAAAGCCCCAAACCCGATGGAAAGTATCAGGATGTTCGACAACCAAGACCTCTGCATGCTGCTCCAGATAAGCAAGCGTACCCTGCAGCGCTACCGCAGCATCGGTGCATTGCCGTACAAGACGCTCGGCAAAAAGACCTATTACAGCGAGGAGGACGTACTGACATTCCTCTCCGAACACGTAAAGGATTTCCGCAAGGAAGATATAGCCTTCTACAAGGCGCGTATCCATAATTTCTTTAATAAATAACCCATTAAAACATTTTTCAAATGGCAAAGAAAACAACAGAAAAAGACGTGCTGATAGTCCGCGACGAGAAGACGGGCGAGATTAGCGTGGTAGCCGGGCTTAACGCCGACGGCTCACCCAAGCGTACCCCCGCAAAGGCGGAGAACGCGCAGAGTTTCCTGCAATTCGACAGGCACGGAGACGTGCTGGACAACTTCTTTAAAAACTTCTTCCGGCAGTGCAAGGAACCCAGCCGCTTCGGTTTCTACCGTGTCGCGGCGGACCAAGCCGACAAGCTGCTGGAAGTTATCAAGGACTTGCTGAAAGACCCCGAGGGCAACAAGGAGATGCTTGCGCCCCACAAGGTGGACACCTCCGGCTACGAAAAGAAAGTACAGGAGGAGCAGTCCGCCGAAAAGCAGGAACAACCGGGACAGAAACAAGATGACGAACCTAAAAAACAGGAAGAAATGGAACAGAAAAACGAACAGAATCAGGAAAACCCGCAGCAGGCGCAGAGCAACCGGGGCTACCAACCCATCGACGAGAGCAAGATCAACTGGAAGGAGTTGGAGGAGAAATGGGGCGTGAAGCGCGACGACCTTGAAAAGTCGGGCAACCTTGACAGGATGCTCAACTACGGCAAGTCCGACTTGGTGAGGGTGTCGCCCAATTTCGGCGGAGAAGCTTTCGAGCTGGATGCCCGCCTCTCCTTCAAGAAGGACGGCGAGGGCAACGTCAGCCTTGTGCCGCACTTCATCCGCAAGGAGCAGAAACTCGACGAGTACAAGGAACACAAGTTCTCCGACGACGACCGGAAGAACCTGCGCGAAACGGGCAACCTCGGCAGGGTTGTGGACCTCGTGGACAGGGAAACGGGCGAGATCATCCCCTCGTTCGTCAGCATCGACCGCAAGACGAACGAAATCACGGATGTCCCGGCAAACAAGGTGCGCATACCGGAGCGCATCGGCAAGACGGAAATCACCAAGCAGGAGCAGGACATGCTGCGTGCCGGGCTGCCTGTGCGCGACAAACTCATCGAACGCAAGGACGGCAGGAAGTTCGTCACCACCCTGCAAGTGAACGTGGAGCAGCGCGGCGTGGAGTTCGTGCCGGGAACCGGCAGGTCGCCACGTGCCGCACAAGCACAGGAAGCCAAGAACAACCCCGCACAGGGACAGGCGCAGGGTACGGAAAATACAGCCAACACGAACAAGGAGCAACGCCGCAACACGTGGACGAACGCCGACGGCAGCATCCGCCCCATCAGCAAATGGAGCGGCGTGGACTTCACCGAGCAGCAGAAAGCCGACTACGTGGCTGGCAAAGCCGTGAAACTGGAGAACGTGACCGACAAGCAGGGCTTCCACGCCACGATGTACATCAGGTTCAACCCGGAGAAGGGACGCCCGTACCGCTACGACACCAACCCCGACAACGCGCAGAAGATCGCGCCTTCCAACGAGAGCCGCACGCAGGTGGCGGTGAACAGCGAGGGCAAGACCAACGAGGCTACCAAGAACCTGAAGGAGCCGTTGCGGAAGGGACAGACCGCCCCGAAGGACACCGCACAGCAACAGCAGCAGGAGAAGCCGCAAAAGAAAAACAATAAGGGCATGAAGATGTAATCCGGTGTCCGCCACTAAATCCGAAGTAACATTTGTAAAATTCAAAACGACAGAAAAATATGAAGACAATCATTGCAGAAAAGCCGTCTGTGGCACGTGAGATCGCCCGTATCGTGGGCGCGACAAAGAGAGAGGAAGGATATTTCGAGGGAGGCGGCTACGCCGTGACATGGGCATTCGGGCACCTCGTCCAGCTTGCCATGTCCGACGGTTACGGCATACGCGGCTTTGTCCGTGACAACCTGCCCGTCATCCCCGACTCCTTCACGCTCATACCCCGTCAGGTAAAGGCTGAGAAGGGCTACAAACCCGACAGCGGCGTAGTGGCACAAATAAAAACCATAACCCGCCTGTTCAATGACAGTGAGCAAATCATCGTGGCGACCGATGCCGGTCGCGAGGGCGAACTTATCTTCCGATACCTCTACCATTACATAGGATGCGCCACCCCTTTCGTGCGCCTCTGGATAAGCTCGCTTACCGACAAGGCCATCCGCGATGGACTGCGCAACCTCGAAGCGGGGAGCAAGTATGACAACCTCTACCTCGCCGCCAAAGCGCGGAGCGAATCCGACTGGCTCGTGGGCATCAATGGCACGCAGGCTCTCTCCATCGCCGCCGGACACGGCACGTATTCCGTCGGGCGGGTGCAGACACCCACGTTGGCGATGGTGTGCGCACGCTATTGGGAGAACCGCCGCTTTACCCCCGAAGCCTTCTGGCAGCTCCATATCGCAACGGACGGCTGCGATGAAGGAACGGTGAAGTTTTCCTCTTCCGAAAAATGGAAAGAGAAAGAGTCCGCGACGGAACTGTATAATAAGGTGAAGTCGGCAGGCACAGCCACCGTCACGAAAGCCGAACGCAAGGAGAAGACGGAGGAAACACCGCTCCTGTACGACCTGACCACGCTCCAGAAGGAAGCCAACGCCAAGCATGGCTTCACGGCGGAACAGACGCTTGAAATCGCGCAGAAGCTCTACGAGAAGAAGCTCATCACCTATCCGCGAACCGGAAGCCGCTACATTCCCGAAGACGTGTTCGCGGAAATCCCCAAGCTGCTTGCCTTCATCGGCAGCCTGCCCGAATGGAAGGGCAAGTTGCAGCCGAAAGCCGTGCCGACACGCCGCAGCCTGGACGGCGGCAAGGTGACAGACCACCATGCCCTGCTCGTCACGGGCGAGAAGCCGCTGTTCCTCTCCAAAGAGGACAGCACCGTCTATCACATGATAGCCGGGCGCATGCTTGAGGCTTTCTCCGAAAAATGCGTCAAGGACACTGCCACCGTCACGGCAGAGTGTGCCGGAGTGGAGTTCGTGGCAAAAGGCAGCATCATCAGGCAAGCCGGATGGCGTGCCGTCTATGGCAAGGAGAATGGAGAAGAGAACAACAGCCAAGAGGAAACCGCCGCCATTCCCTGTTGGCAGGAAGGCGACACGCTGGCACTGAAAGCCGCCTCCATCACGGAGGGAAAGACCAAACCCAAGCCGCTGCATACCGAAGCCACCCTGCTGTCCGCGATGGAAACGACTGGCAAGGAGATAGAGGACGACGCATTGCGGCAGGCTATGAAGGATTGCGGCATCGGCACGCCCGCCACCCGTGCGTCCATCATCGAAACGCTTTTCAAGCGCGGCTATATGGAACGCTGCAAGAAGTCGCTTGTCCCCACCGAAAAAGGGCTTGCCCTCTACTCGGTCGTGAAGGCGATGCGTATTGCCGATGTCGCCATGACGGGCGAATGGGAAAAGGAATTGGCACGCATCGAGCGTGGGGAACTGCCCGCCGATGACTTCCGCAGGAAGATTGAGGCATATACACGGGAAATTACCTCCGAACTGCTGTCGTGCGACAAGCTGTTCGCCCGCAGGGATTCCGGCTGCAAGTGTCCCAAGTGCGGAGCGGGGACGATGCAGTTTTACGGCAAGGTCGTCCGCTGCGACAACGCGGAGTGCGGTCTGCCCGTGTTCCGCCTGAAAGCAAACCGCACCCTCTCTGATGATGAAATCAAAAACCTGCTCACCGACGGACACACGAAACTGCTCAAAGGATTCAAGAGCAAGCAGGGCAAGAGTTTTGATGCCGTAGTCGCCTTTGACGGGGACTATAACACGGTTTTCGTGTTCCCAGAAAGGAAAAGTAAAGCGACCTCTGCGAAAAGAAGAAAATAAATGTTTAACTTTGCCACTGGTTCAGAGTAATGAATTGTTCTTCGATACCGGATTACACTCATACTTTGGATTTAGTGGTGGCACTCGGAGGGATACCGGGTGCCTTTTTCTTCTCGTTTTCCAACGATTATCCCTATCATCATTATCAATCCACTAAATTCCAAAGAAATGAACAACAAGAAGAAAAACGAGGGTCGGACCGACTTTTCCTATTACGGTCTGTACCTGCTGGACTACCTCACCACGAACAAGTTCGAACAGGCAGCCGATGAAGCCTTCATCCGAGAAAGAACCGACCGTGCCGCCGAAGCGTATGAACGGGCAAGGCTCGAAGGCTATCCTGCCGACGGGGCGCAGGAACTGGCGATGAAGGTGCTGACGGAGGGCCTTCGCTACTCCAGGCACGCCATCCTGCGCGAAGTCGTGGAGAACGAATTTGCGGGTGAAGTACCGGGAGAAAAATGTGAAGCCTTTACCCAGAAGCTGCTACCGCTTGTCGGAAACGTATTCTCCATCTATGACCTCTCGGACGACAATTTCGCCCTGTCGCCCGAATATGACCTGCTCTACACGGAGCTGACGGGAGCCGTCATCCTCTATATCGAAGAGTATGGCGTTTAACCGCAAACAGAGGCTGAGGGACAACATCGAGGCGATACGGACGGCATTCCTCCTTGACAGGGAACAGCGCACACCCACCGCACGCGAACGGCTGTTGCTGGAGCGTTATTGCGGCTTCGGGGGACTGAAGTGCATACTCAACCCTGCAAGGGAATTGACGGATGCCGTCCACTGGGCGAAATCCGACCTCGAACTGTTTGCCCCTACCGTGGAACTGCACAAGTTGCTACGGGAGAACACAAAAGACGATACGGAGTACAAGCGGTACATGGATGCCATGAAGCAGTCCGTGCTTACAGCCTTCTATACCCCGCCGGAGATAACCGGAACCATCGCGGACGTGCTGCATGAACATGGAATCCGTCCCGACCGGGTGCTGGAGCCGTCGGCAGGTGTAGGCGCATTCGTGGACTCCGTGCTGGAGAACAGACCGGATGCGGACATCATGGCTTTTGAGAAAGACCTGATGACGGGCAAGATACTGAATCACCTGCATCCCGGACAGAAAGTAAGGGTACAGGGCTTCGAGAAGATAGAAAAGCCGTTCATGAACCACTTTGATCTTGCCATCTCCAATATACCGTTTGGTGATGTAGCGGTGTTCGACCCGGATTTTTCGGGCAGCAAGGATCCTGCAAGGCACTCGGCGGCACGGACGATACACAATTACTTTTTCCTGAAAAGCCTTGACGTGGTGCGTGAAGGCGGAATCGTGGCGTTCATCACCTCGCAGGGGGTACTGGATGCCCCGACCAACGCGCCCATACGCGAGTATATGATGAACCATGCCAATCTGGTGGGCGTAGCCCGCCTGCCGAACAACCTCTTTACGGATAACGCGGGAACGGAGGTGGGCAGCGACCTGATTATCCTGCAAAAGAACAGCGGAAAGAACGGTGAACTGTATTACAACGAAAAACTCTTCGTGCAGACCGAACAGACCCCTATCGGCACTTCCGTAAATGGGTATGTATGGAGCATCGGCTCGCTTTCACACACGGATTTGATCAGAAGTACCGACCCGTACGGGAAACCAGCCTATAAACTCCTGCACCGTGGGGACATCGCACAACTGGCGGAAGACTTGCGGGAGCATCTGAAAATAGAACTGCAACAACTTGACAGGAAACTGTATGAGAAACACAGCCTGCATCCGACAAAGGAGGAAAGCACGGCTGCGGAAGTGCAACCTGCTCCGAAAACAGAAAAGGTATCACCTTCTGTAATAGCCCCCGTTTCTGTAATTGAGCCTGTCAAGGGAGTGGAGAAGCCGCAGGCACAGCCCATAGAGGAAAAGCCGGAGATTGAGCCGCGCCAACCCAACCATTCGTCAGCCGTGCAGCTTACCCTGCTCGACCTTTGGGGTATGCCCATAGAGGAACCGGCAAAAAAGAAAAAGGCAGCGAAAAAGGAAAGCAAGCCGAAGCCTATGCCGTCCACGCCTAAACCGCAGGTCAAAGTTACTCCACCCGTTGAAGCCGCCAAGCCGGTAAACGGTAATAAGGAAGAAAAGCCGGAAAATGCCGAAAAGCCAAACGACCCGGACGACATTTACGCCACTCTGGATTGGGAAACCAATCCTCCCATCAACGGCTTCTATGAGACAATGATGAGTCTGACAGCGGAACGGCGCAAGGCCCTACGGCTTGAGGCAGAACGGCACAGGCAGGAACAACTGAAAAAGATGGGTATCAAAGACACGTTGAACCCTGCTTTTGCGCCTTCTTCGGACAATATGGATAAAAAGCCGGAACAAACGGAAGAAATAAAGCAACCTGAAACACCGGCAGAAGTTGTGCCTACTTCCGAAACGGTTGCCACTTCCCTGTTCCCGGAATTTGAAACGGAAAAGCCGAAAAAAGAAGCCCTCGACCTTACGCCGCGTCCCTATCACCGCACGCCGGAAATGCACCTGCGTGAAGGGTCGCTGGTGGCAAACAGGGCACGCGACATCGGTTATCTGAAGGACATTACTCCCTACGGTGCAACCTTCCAGCCGCTTGGACTAACCGGTTATCAGAAAGAGAAAGCGTTGCTGTATGTATCGCTCCGTGACGCATACGAGCGGTTGTACCGCTATGAATCGAACAGACGTGAGGAAAATGTACCTTGGCGTGAACACCTGAACACCTGTTACGACGAGTTTGTCATGCGTTATGGCAACCTCAACGCCAAACAGAACGTGAAACTGGTGATGATGGACGCCGGAGGGCGCGACATCCTTTCGCTGGAACGTGCGGAGGACGGCAAGTTCGTCAAAGCGGACATCTTCGACCGTCCCGTTTCCTTCTCGGTGGAGAACCATGCCAACGTCGGTTCTCCGGAAGAAGCCTTGTCTGCATCGCTCAACAAGTATGGTACGGTCAATCTCAACTATATGCGGGGGATAACAGACAGTACGGAAGAGGAGCTTCTCAATGCCCTCAAGGGGCGTATCTTCTACAATCCGCTCGTAACCGGTTACGAGATTAAAGACCGCTTCATCGCGGGAAACGTGATAGAGAAGGCGGAGCGTATAGAGGCATGGATGGAAAATAATCTGGAAAGCGAAAGATTGCCGGAAGTGAAACAGGCTTTGGAGGCTTTGAAGGAAGCCGAGCCGCAGCGTATCGCCTTTGAAGACCTCGACTTCAACTTCGGTGAACGCTGGATTCCCACGGGCGTGTATGCCGCCTACATGAGCCATCTTTTCGACACGGACGTGAAAATCGCCTATTCCGCCAGCATGGACGAGTTTTCCGTGGCGTGCGGCTACCGCACCATGAAGATCACGGACGAGTTTCTGGTAAAGGGCTATTACCGGAACTATGACGGTATGCACCTGTTGAAACACGCTTTGCACAACACCTGTCCCGACATGATGAAAAGTATTGGCAAAGATGAGAACGGCAACGACATCAAGGTGCGTGACAGCGAGGGCATACAGCTCGCCAACGCCAAGATTGACGAAATCCGCAACGGGTTCTCGGAATGGTTGGAAGAGCAGTCGCCGCAGTTCAAGGAACGGCTCGTGACAATGTATAACCGCAAGTTCAACTGTTTCGTGCGCCCGAAGTATGACGGTTCGCACCAGACGTTTCCCGACCTCAATCTGAAAGGATTGGCAAGCCGGGGTATTCAAAGCGTTTATCCGTCGCAGAAGGATTGCGTCTGGATGATAAAACAGAATGGCGGCGGAATATGCGACCATGAAGTCGGAACAGGTAAAACACTGATAATGTGTATTGCAGCGCATGAAATGAAGCGTCTGAACTTGGCGCACAAGCCGATGATTATTGGTCTGAAAGCCAATGTCGCGGAGATTGCCGCCACTTATCAAGCTGCCTATCCGAATGCCCGCATCCTCTACGCTTCGGAAAAGGATTTCTCGACCGCCAACCGTGTGCGTTTCTTCAACAACATCAAAAACAATGACTATGATTGCGTCATCATGTCGCATGACCAGTTCGGCAAGATACCGCAGTCACCGGAGTTGCAGCAACGCATCCTGCAAGCGGAGCTTGACACGGTGGAGGAAAACCTCGAAGTCTTACGGCAGCAAGGCAAGAACGTGTCGCGGGCGATGCTGAAAGGATTGGAGAAGCGCAAGCACAACCTTGTGGCGAAGTTAGAGAAAGTGGAACACGCCATCAAGTCGCGCACAGATGACGTGGTGGACTTCAAACAGATGGGCATCGACCACATTTTCATAGACGAGAGCCACCAATTCAAGAACTTGACTTTCAACACCCGGCATGACCGTGTGGCGGGGTTGGGAAACTCGGAGGGGAGCCAGAAAGCCCTGAATATGCTTTTTGCCATACGAACTATACAGGAGCGTACGGGCAAAGACTTAGGGGCTACGTTCCTGTCCGGCACGACTATTTCCAACAGTCTGACGGAATTGTACCTGCTCTTTAAGTACCTGCGCCCGAAGGAACTGGAACGGCAGGACATCCGCTGTTTCGACGCATGGGCGGCTATCTTCGCCAAGAAGACGACCGACTTCGAGTTCAACGTGACAAACAACGTGGTGCAGAAGGAGCGTTTCCGCTACTTCATCAAAGTGCCGGAGCTTGCCGCCTTCTACAACGAGATTACCGACTACCGCACGGCGGAGGATGTAGGTGTGGACAGACCAAACAAGAATGAGATACTGCACCACATACCGCCCACACCGGAGCAGGAGGACTTCATACAGAAGCTGATGCAGTTTGCCAAAACCGGCGATGCCACTCTGCTTGGCAGGTTACCCCTGTCGGAAACGGAGGAAAAGGCGAAGATGCTCATCGCCACCGACTACGCGAGAAAGATGGCTCTTGATATGCGCATGATAGACCCGAACTACGAGGACCATCCCGACAACAAGGCAAGCCATTGTGCCAAGATGATTGCAGAGTATTACCACAAGTACGAGACGCACAAGGGTACGCAGTTCGTGTTCTCCGACTTGGGGACATACCAGCCGGGGGAAGGATGGAACGTGTACAGCGAGATAAAACGCAAGTTGGTGGAGGATTACGGCATACCGGCAAGTGAGGTGCGCTTCATTCAGGAGTGTAAGACGGATAAGGCTCGTAAGGCGGTGATAGATGCCATGAACGCAGGGACAGTGCGAGTGCTGTTCGGCTCCACAAGTATGCTCGGAACGGGCGTGAATGCGCAGAAAAGATGCGTCGCCATCCATCACCTTGATACACCGTGGCGACCGTCCGACCTGCAACAGCGTGACGGACGGGGTGTTAGAGCCGGGAACGAGATTGCCAAGCATTTTGCCGAGAACAACGTGGATATCATCATCTACGCGGTGGAAAAGTCGCTGGACAGCTACAAGTTCAATCTGCTGCACTGCAAGCAGACGTTCATATCGCAGCTCAAAAGTGGAGCGATGGGCGCACGTACTATCGACGAGGGAGCAATGGACGAAAAATCGGGTATGAACTTCTCGGAGTATATGGCGTTGCTCTCCGGCAATACCGACCTTTTGGATAAGGCGAAATTAGAGAAGCGTATCGCCTCGCTCGAAGGGGAACGCAAGTCGGTCAACAAGGGCAAGCGCGATTCGGAGTTCAAGCTGGAATCCAAGACGGGAGAACTGCGCAACAACACGGCTTTCATCGAAGCCATGACGGAAGACTGGAACCGTTTTCTTTCCGTTGTGCAGACTGATAAGGAAGGCAGCCGCCTTAATCTTGTCAAGGTGGACGGCGTGGATTCAACGGATGAGAAGGTCATCGGTAAGCGTTTGCAGGAAATCGCCAAGAACGCCACGACTGGTGGACTGTACAAGGCTGTCGGGGAACTTTACGGCTTTCCGATAAAGGTGGTCAGCGAGAGGACACTCAAAGAAGGTCTGGAGTTCACTGACAACCGCTTCGTGGTGGAGGGTAACTACAAGTACACCTACAACAACGGGCATCTGGCGATGGCAGACCCGATTGCTGCCGCACGAAACTTTCTGAACGCATTGGAGAGGATTCCGACCATCATCGACCAGTACAAGTCTAAGAACGAAGTGCTGGAAAAGGAGATTCCGCAGTTGCAGGAGATAGCGGGCAAGGTGTGGAAGAAGGAGGACGAGCTGAAACAGCTGAAGTCCGAACTCGCCGCACTGGACCGCAAGATACAGCTTGAGCTGGCTCCGGCTCAGGAAAACACAGAAGAGAACCGGCAAGGCAACGAGAAAAAACAGACGGAACAACAGCCGGAAAGCCCGCACGTGGACTTTGTACGCAGTCATTTAATTATAGGGAGACCCGGTTTATCGGAATCCAAAGGTGTAAAACTTTAATATCGAAGTCTTGACAGAAAAAGCCAGTGGTTGAATTTTTCACCACTGGCTTTAATTCTAATAATTTTTCAATCTAATATGACCGAATCTATAACGTTAAATCATAGATTATGTGTCTATTTGTGAAGAAAAAGACGTAACTTTGTATCAAAATCAAATAAGCATAACAATGGAGCCATCTATATACAGTTTTTCACTTTATACCGCACTGCCGTTGATGTTATTCTTCGGCTTTTATTTTTTGTTTGCAAAGACTCCTGAAAAGAAAATTTTCAAGAATTATCTCCGCTCCCGACAGATTATGGGTATAGCTATGCTGCTGCTTTCGGCAAATTATTCGGTACATTTCTTCTTTGGTATCCGATTCAAAAATGCGGATTCTGCCATATTGATGAACATGTCCACATACTTCCTGTGCTATTCTCTGTTCAGTTCGGCATTGATAATGTTGCTTGATCGTTTTTACATTACCAAACGGCGTGTGTGGACACATATCATTTTATGGATTATATTTTCAACTCTTTCCGGAGTTGTGTTGTTCCTGTTGCCAAGCGGAATCATGCAAAAATTCTCTTTATTTGCTTTAGCTGTATGGTTAGTCGTTTTTGGAGTCGTTTTAGCTCGCAGAGTCATAATTGCATACCGTAGAGCCATTCGGATTTTCAATGAAACTCAGGCGGATGATATAGGTACATATATCGAATGGCTTTCCATATTCACTTATTGGGCTGTTATCTTCGGTGTCGGATGCGGATTGCTGACATTTCTGCCAGACAAATATGTTTTTATCTGGATTTTGTCGTCAATACCGTTCTACAGCTATCTTTTCTACAGCTATCAGAACTACCTGCTGTTCTATGAACAGGTGGAAAATGCTTTTGAGCAAGATATACAGTCTGAAGAAGAACTTCTGACAGATACAGAAACAGAACCTAAAATAGTTTCTGAGAAAGAAGTTCCAGTGTCCTATACAGAAATTATAGAGAAAGTGGCCAACTGGATAAAGACAGACGGCTATGTCCAGCAGGGACTTACCATAAAAGAACTGTCCGAAATACTTCATACGAACCGTACCTATCTTTCCGCTTATATCAAGACTACGTATAAAATGACATTCCGCGAATGGATAACCGGTCTCCGGTTGGAGTATGCGAAAAACATACTGAAGGAGCATCCGGAGATCAATATACAGAAGCTGGCTGAGTCTTCCGGTTTTCTTTCCCGCAGTAACTTTATCAAATTATTTACCGAGAAGGAAGGATGTACGCCTGCCAAGTGGAAAAAAGCAAATCTGAAGTGATTTGCGTGGTAAAAATCCGATGAAAAAGCTCTCAGAAACCCATTTTCCAAAAGTGCTCATACTACAAAAAGTGCTAATTCGACAGCCACAAAAGTGCTAATTCGACAACTCAAAAAGTGCCGATTTGACAAAATAAGTGCTCAGACGACAATGTGAAAAGTGCTCAAACGACAATTTTTATAAAACGCTGTGTTTTAGCAAAAAAAGTTTTTGTAATATTTTGGGCGCTGAATGGCATTTATTACCTTTGGAGATGACAAAGATAATGAATTCAAGTTTATATGAGCAGAAAAATCACTTTTCTTACCCTGTTTCTGTGGCTGATGACGCTAACTTTTCCTGTCATTGCGCAGCAGAAAGCAGACACGACCTACACCTTCCGGTTCGTTACGCAGAAGGACATGTTCTACGTGCCTTGGAATGGCAATGACACGGAACTTGCCCGCCTGTTGGAATGTATCGAAAACAACAAAGCAACAATTTTTAACGGCAAGTTGCCGCTACTGGTTGACGGCTACTGCAATTCGCTGGGCGGTGAAGCCGAGAACCTTGCAACGGCGAAGATCCGTGCCAATCGAGTAAAATCAGAACTGATTACACGCGCGAAAATCAAGGAAGAAAACTTCATTACCCACAATCATGCGACAGGGGGTGATTTTGTAATCGTGCGCCTAACGGTACCCGCAAAGGAAACAGCCGCGATGGATGCGGAAGCGGAAGCACGACGCAGGGCAGAAGCCGAACGCTTAGAAACAGAGACGCGTGCCGAACAGGAACGGCGTGCCGAAGAACAGCGCAAGGCGGAAGAAGCCCGACTTGCCGCTGAAAAGGCAGAAGCCGAAAAAGCTGCTCTACAAAATACACTTGCCGGCACGCCGTCGGAAACTAAAATCACAAATGATTATCATCTCTCACTGCGTGCCAACCTATTGCGCTGGGCTACCCTGACACCCGATTTAGGACTTGAATGGCGCATCTGCCCGTCGTGTGGCATTGCCGTAAACGGCTCATGGACTTCTTGGACGTGGAGCGACAAGGACCGCCGCTATGCACTCTGGGAAGTGGCTCCGGAAATACGTTATTACATGGGTGAGAAGAAAGCCTGGTATCTGGGGGCGATGTTCAAGGCCGGACAGTTCAACTACAAGATCTCCGAAACAGGCAAGCAAGGCGACCTGATGGGTGGCGGCATCACCACCGGCTATCAGCTACGGCTGAACAAGGCACTGACTCTTGATTTCAACCTCGGCTTGGGCTACCTGAATGCCGATTTCGAAAAATATGAAGTCATCGACGGTGTACGTGTACGCCGCGGCAACGAGACAAAAGATTGGTGTGGTCCCATCAATGCCGGTGTGACATTGGTATGGAAGTTATTCTGACACGGAAGAATATGAAAGCAAGACAACATATAAATATGATGGGAATGGCAGTCGCCGTGCTGCTCTCTTCCTGCGTGAAGGACACGCTTTATGACACACCGCACCCCGACTACGGGAAGACTGCGGTGACAGCCGACTGGTCGGCCCGCGGTGAGGGTATCGACATACCTGCCACATGGACGGTCACCATGGGTGACTATACGGGTACGGAGACTTCCGCCACCCATACCCCCGACCATCTGTTTGCTCCGGGCAGCTACACCCTTGCAGTGTGGAACCCGGCTGAAGGAATCACGGTGAACGGCACCACAGCCACCATTGCCGCAGCCACGGGAAACCGGGCAGGCACGGATGCCTTTGTGAACAATGCCCCGGGATGGTTTTTCACCTATACGGAACAGGTGAGCATCGAGAAAGACAAGGACTATCCGCTGACCGCCGCAATGAAGCAGCAGGTACGCGAACTGACGCTTGTCGTCGAACCTACTGGTGATGCCGCCGGACGCATCACGGAGATTGTTGCCCATCTGACGGGTGCAGCCGGAACACTCGACTTCGCTACCGATACCTACGGAGCCGCTTCGAACGTCGTGCTGCTCTTCACCAAGATTACCGAAGGTGACGATGCCGGCAAGTGGAAAGCCACGGTGCGGCTGCTGGGTGTGACCGGCACGGAACAGCTGCTGACGGGTGAAATCCGCTATGCGGACGGCAACCCGACCCCCACGACGCTGAAAAGCGACATCACGGAAGCCCTCAAGGGGTTCAACACCGGAAAGGGCGAATCGCTGACCCTCGGCGGAACGCTGGTTGAGACTCCCGAAGGCATGGAAGTGGACGGAGTCGAAATCAACGGCTGGGAAGAAGTGAAAGGTGATGATGTAAATGCCGATTTGTAAATAATTAGCAAACCGAACGCAGAAGCCAAGCTTGCTTTGATTTTGCTGAGGTGCAGCAATTATTGAAATGGAATTTAATAAATAAAATGACAGATATAATGAAGACAAGATTTTTTGCACTTGCAACGCTCGTCCTCGCACTGGCAGCCTGCAACAACGACAACGAGAACCTGAACGGTGACCCCGTGGCCGCCCAGTTTACCGCCGACATCACCCTCGCCACCCGCGCCAGCGGAACCACCTGGACTGGCGGCGACCGTATCGGCATCACCGACATCGGCAACGATACCCGGTACGGCAACGTGCCTTTCATCCTGAAAAACGGGAAATTTGAGGCAGAAGGAAAGGTCATCTATGTAGAAGATACAAAGACCCATACTTTCCGCGCCTACTATCCGTACAACGCGGCGGGAGGCATCCTCGCAGCCACGACCGATGTCACGGCGCAGCAGAACCAGCCTGCCATCGACTTCCTCTTTGCTTCAGGAGCCACGGGAGACAAAAACAACCCGGTAGTAAGCTTCACCGACAAAACCGCCAAAGGCGGTGAAGACAACTCCTTCCACCACCGCATGAGCCAGATAACCCTTACCTTCGAGGCGGGCGACGGCGTGAATTTCAGCGTGGTCAAGCCTGAACGTTACACGCTGGACGGATTGTTACTCACCGGTACGTTCAACACGGCCGACGGTATTGCCACCGCAGACAACGGGGCACAGACCGGAGAACTGACCATGAATCTGGCAGACGGCAATCTCACGTCATCGGTCATCCTCTTCCCGCAGACAGTTGCATCCCTGCCGTTGGTTGTGAATTACAAAGGTCAGGAATATCATGCCACACTCACCGTGCCCGAAGGCGCACTGCTGGCGGGCAACAATTATACCTATACCGTCAAGGTACGCAACAAAGTCCTTGAAGTCAGCGAAGCCTCCATTGCAAAGTGGAACGATATAGACGGTGGAGAAGCGGGTGCCGACCTGTAAGACATTAATAATTAAGAATGAAGGATTATGAGACATAGATTATTTATCCCCGCAGCCACCGCGCTGCTGTTCGCCCTCACCGCCTGCACACAGGACGAACTTGCTGACGATAACCGTCTGCCCGAAGGTAAATACCCCGTAGTCATCCGTACCACCGGACTGTCCGTAGAGGCAACGCCGCTGGCAGCCCCTTCCACCCGTGCCACTGTGGACGGCGATTGGCAGGGTGTCTCTTCCGTGGCACTCAAGTTGGGCGATGCGGTAAAGGAATACACCGTAACGGCTTCTACCGATTTCAAGAGTGCCACACTCTCACGCGAGAACGCCCCGCACTACTGGACCAGCCGCGACCCGATTACCGTATCGGCATGGTGGCCCTTCAACAATGCCAACATCACACAGATGCCTGCCGTGAAGGTGGCCGAAGACCAAAGCAAATTGGCTGACTTCCAGAACAGCGACTTCATCTCTGCTGAGAACCGGAAAGTGGAATTTAACAACCCGACCTTGGAGTTCAACCACCGAACGGCACGCGTGGCAATCGAACTGAAGCCCGGTAAGGGATTCACAAGCGTGGACGGTGCCACGGTGAGCCTCGTGAGCCTGTCTGCCGATAACGGCAACCCGACTGCCATCAAGACCTACAACGCAAGCGGTAACACCTACGAGGCACTGACCGCCCCGCAGACCGTTGAGGCAGGCAAGCCGTTCATCCGGGTGGAACTCGGCGGCGGCACCTTCTACTTCCGCCCACAGAACAACGTCGTATTAGAGGCGGGCAACCGCTATAAATATACCGTCAAGGTGAACGCCTCCGGCTTGACGTTAGAGGGCTGCACTATCGGTGACTGGGCTGACGGCGGCGGCGAGAGCGGCGAGGCTGAGGATTTGGGCTATTCTATACAGGACGACGGCAGCTACATGGTCTATAACGCAGACGGCCTACTGGCATGGAACAAAGCGGCACAAAAAGACGAATCGATAAATTGCACCCTCACCGCCGACATCGACCTGACGGGTAAGGAATGGACACAGGTAGGCACATGGCCACCAGGTTACTCCGGCATCTTTAATGGGCAGGGACACCGCATTACGGGATTAAACTTTTCAGCAGCGACTACTGAACTTTTTGGGTTATTAAATGAACGTGGTGTGATAAAGAACCTACAACTCATAGATGTGAATCTGTATGGCAGTAGTGGACATGCAGCTGGAATAGTGGAGGAAAATAATGGTCAAATCATTGCCTGCTCTGTGACGGGAAAAATTTCTGCATATGGTAGAACTAGTAGTATAGCCGATTTAAATTATGGCAGTATCACCGCTTGCTGGTTCAACGGCACATTGGAAGAGTATGAATCTGGAGCTATAGTGCGTCATAACTACGCTTATATAACTTCCTGTTATTGGGGAGGCAATGCCGGGCAAGGAGTATTCAGTAATCTTGGAGGAAAGGTAGATGCCACGAAGGTGGACGGCGCGACCGTGAAATGGCAAACAGCCGTCGACGGCATGAACACCGCCCTCACCAACAACGACTACCAGTGGGCACTCGGCACCGACGGTCTGCCCGTATTGCAAAAGAGACAATAACGAACCCTAAACATCACGCATCATGAAACGAACAACCATCCATATATCCGCAGCCATCGCCCTGCTGCTTGGCCTTGCCGCCTGCACGCAGGACGAAGCGGGCTTCCTGCCAGAAGGGGCGGAAGGCACACCCATCGTCTTCACCGCCACGGGGCTGAAACCCGCCGCGACAGCCATCGCCAGTACCCGTGCCCCCGTGGATGGGAACTGGGAAGGCGTGCAGAGCGTGGCAGTCCTGATGAACGGCATGGTGAAGACGTACAACGCGACGCCCTCCACCGCCAACCCCACCAGCACCACGCTGACCTCCACCGCCCCTCACCGCTGGACCAACCACAACGACATCACCGTCACAGCGTGGTGGCCCTACACCGAGGGCGAGACAACTCTGCCTGCTGTGAAGGTAAAAGCCAACCAAAGTGCCCAAAAAGACTTTGAGACCAGCGACCTCATCGTAGCCGACGGGCAGACGGTGACCTACGGCAGCCCCACGCTCCGCTTCACCCACCGCACGGCGCGGGTGACCATCGTTCTGACGGACTACACCGAGGGGCTGGCATCTGTGCGGCTGACGGGTCTCTCCACCGAGAATGGCAATCCGGATGAAATCACCCCGTATGACAAGGGCAGCAACACCTACACCGCCCTCGTAGCCCCGCAAAGTGTGGCAGCTGGCACGACCTTCATTACCTGCACCTTCACTGACGCCAAGACCTTCGTTTATAAGATGAAGAATGCTGCCGACTGGCAGGCGGGCGGTGAATATACCTACACCGTCTCCCTCGCTGCGGCAAAAGACCCGGGATATACCATAGAGGGCAACGGCAGCTACACCGTGACCTCCGCCGATGGTCTGATAAATGTAGCCGAATTAGTGAACGGAGGTAAGACCGACATTAACATTACCCTCGGCAAAAACATTGACCTGACGGGCAAAGGCTGGACGCCGATAGGCACGAACTACGAAAAGCGATACAAGGGTACCTTCGACGGCCGCGGCCATACCATCAAGGGGCTGACCGTTACGACAAATGACCAATTTGTGGGTCTGTTCGGCTATCTCGATAAAGCTGGTACGGTGAAGAACGTGGTGATGGAAGGCATACAGATAACAAGCAATCACGTGTTAATGTCAGGCAATACTGGCGGCGTGGTAGGATATAGCTGGGGCACCATTGAAAACTGCTCGGTGTCGGGCAGCGTCAGCGGCACGAATTGTGTCGGCGGTGTGGTGGGTAGCCAAAAGGCCGGTTCCATCATCGGATGCAGCTCCTCTGCCATAGTTAAGGGAACGCGCTATGTCGGCGGCGTGGCAGGAGAAAAATGGGGCACCATGACCGCTTGCTATGCCACAGGCAACGTGACCTTAGAAATTAACTCCCCACAGGATCTCTCAGGCGGCGGTGTAGTGGGATTAAACGGAGGAAGCACCGTCCTTGCCTGCTATGCCACGGGCAACGTAAATAGTAAGGGTAGCAACACTGGCAATGTACATATCGGCGGCTTGTTTGGAGATAACTACACCGTCGTGACCGCCTGCTACTGGAAGAACAATCAGGAACAAGGCTTCGACCGCAATCAGCATAGCACCGCCCCCGAAGCCACGAAGGTGGACGACTCTGTCGTTACCTGGCAGAAAGCCGTCGATGTCATGAACACCGCCTTGCAGAACGCAGGCTCAAAGTGGCGTTACGAACTTAACGGAGCATTGCCTACCTTGAGGAAGCAGTAAACCGTCGGGCGGGAAAAGTCCCGCCCGCAACGAACATTAACTGAAGTATAATCCCAATAAAGAAAGGAGGACGTGATGGAACACACGGAGAATCCACCATATTGGTTTTGGCATCAAGGCATTGTCAATAATAATATAGACTCCAGTGTAAATATGGAAGCTGTAAGCCGGACATTGTCAAGATTGGTGCTCATTAAAGACAACAAATCAAGTAATTAAATTAAAAACATGGGACTTTTTCACAGAGGCAAGAAAAATAATGACGATGAGCCGGACAGTGTTCAAACCAATTCATTCTCTGATATTATGAATGGTTTGCAGTACGCCGTAAACTGTGCACAAGATACATTACAGAATCATCAGATACAAAATCTGACCAGACTTTTTGAAGGAACAAATGCAAATAACGCAAATACGTTCCAATCAAAAAAAATCATGGTTGGAGACAAGACTATTGATATTCCACTTATAGCCTTGATATCCCATCATTATCTTGCGATGGATAATGTGCAGATAAAGTTCAAGGCGAAGGTCGGAAGCGTGGAATCACAGATTCCAGAAAACAACTTATTGTTATCCAGCCCACAAAGAGCCAATCTCCAGATGCAGATGAGCAACATAAAACCGGATGCGGATGATGTCATGGAGGTTTGCGTCAATTTTAAAGTTCAGGAGACTCCGGAGAGTATTTCCCGAATCATTGACGATTTTGTAAAAAATATCTAACAATTTTAAAATTCAAATGTTATGGCAGAAGAAATAAAGAACCAAGGGCAACAAGAAAATGCGGAAAACTTGAATGAAAATGTAAGCGGACAGGCGAAAGAAATTATCTCCGCTGCATTGGAAGAGACTCAAAACAGAGAAACTTCTCCAGTTCTTAAAGCAGATTCAAACGTGACTGACAAATTCAAGGGGCTTCCCATGCGGGAACTTATTGCAGCTCCACTTATTGCAGCAGCCGAAGCACAACAGGAATTGGCAGCGACAGCATGGAATTTCTACCAGCAAATTGCATTTGATGGTAAAAGCGGCAATAAAGCGCGTATATTGGAATTCGATGTCGAAAGACCGATACAGCAGGATGGAAAAATGACAACAATGTCACAAAGTGTCAAGGCTCCGTTTATAGGATTGGTGCCTATTCCTTCCCTGCTCATAGATCGCGTGGATGTCGATTTCCAGATGGAGGTTACCGATACATCAAACGTAAAAAGCACTACCAACGCAGAAGTAGAGGCAAAAGCTTCTGCAAAACATTGGTTTATAAATGCGGAAATCAGCGGCAAAGTCACGACCGCCCGCGAGAACACCCGCATGACCAACCAAACGGCAAAATACCAGATACATGTGACAGCCAGTCAGCAGCCGCAGACCGAAGGTCTGTCTAAACTGATGGATATAATGGCATCATGTATCGAGCCTATAACAAACGAAAGTAACAGTAAGTAAATATATGAATTTGATTCAAGCATTAAGATTGCCAAACAGTCAAGCAGTAATGACAAATATTGCACGGTTTCATTATCAAAATATTTATAATGTAGGTTTGACCCCTCCGATTTTCACGCAAAGTAATTTGACATTTCAAATAAAAGGATATACCCGTAACTATCGTTTTCTTAGATTAGACTACGCCTGTGTCATATATATTGCGGATAGAATAGCAGTCGTTGCTTCAAATGGCATAGATACTTTAAGTTCAGGTTTTTCGGGGTGTTATATGGCCAGTTTTAGGCACAATGGCATTAGGTATGTTGCTCATATTCCAACGCCTAACAATAGTATTAAAACATCATGGAATCGGGCGGTTAAAAATCGAATAATAGATAATGTTGTTCTTTTTAAACCTACTGAAGGATTGGCGAGAATCCCAGGAACCATTGGTATTTGGGGAATTATAACATTTAACGATAGATGTTATCGGCTTGATGTAAATGAAAACGCTCCTCCAAGTCAAGCCATACGTGGCCAAAGAATTTTTAACTCAATCCCGAGAAATCCCATACTAACAGAAATTCCACCTATCGCCGGTGGTCAGATGCCTTAATAATTATAACAATTGTAAATAAGGGAAGAATGGTTGTTTCATTGAGGAGTAGAATTCTATTCTGATATATAATTCTGGTGGCGGTCATCGGTAGCATGGCCGCCATTCTCATCCATGAACCTGCGAAGTTCCA
>ERZ1036402.204-NODE-204-length-50133-cov-19.177543_pt1 | contig 50133 bp, 33 predicted proteins | sample MGYA00514216_ERZ1036402 | MGnify/ENA primary metagenome ERZ1036402 (study PRJEB33795, sample SAMN09464942) | human gut metagenome | host: Homo sapiens | place: USA: Stanford, California | collected 2016-11 | study: EMG produced TPA metagenomics assembly of the...
GTTTTTAAAGAAGCCCCTTGATTCATTTTGAGTCAAGGGGCTTTCTGTGTTTTATTACTTCTGTTTTTATCAATATTCAACTTCCGTCAGCTTGGTTTCCTGTTTTTTAAGAATTTGGTGAAATACCGATAGCTTTTGTTATTTAATCTTGTATTAATATCCCATTTGCCGTTTTAAGTATCTACATGTTTCCAAATGTCTTTTGGATTTCTTATATTTGTTTTCCGGCTTGAAAAATCCGGTAAATGTGTCATTTAGTAATAAGAAAAGGGCTAAATCGGAACAAAATAGGTGTAGGACTGTAATTTTTTCGCAAATGGTTCTTTTTCTTTTCTTCTTTCTCTTTTTTATCAAATTGATTTTTGTAAATTTGGCGAGAATCTGATAAAGGACACACAGTTAAGTTAATATAGTAATAATACTAAATTCTCCTGTTAATATGGAAAACAAAATTCAAGAGTTGACCGATAAGATTTATCGTGAAGGCGTGGAAAAAGGAAACGAAGAAGCGCAGAGACTTATCGCGAATGCTCAGGAAGAAGCTAAGAAAATCATTGAGGATGCCCGCAAGGAGGCAGAATCAATTGTAAACTCCTCTCGTAAATCTGCTGATGAGTTGGCAGAGAATACTAAATCAGAGTTAAAACTATTTGCCGGTCAGGCTGTGAATGCACTCAAATCTGAGGTGGCTACAATGGTAACTGACAAGTTGATAACCGCTTCCGTGAAAGATTTCGCCCAGGATAAAGATTATCTGAATGCGTTTATCGTAGCATTGGCATCCAAATGGAGTGTAGACGAACCTATCGTTATCTCAACAGCCGATGCGGAATCACTGAAAAAGTATTTTGCAGCTCATGCAAAAGCCTTATTAGACAAGGGAGTGACTATCCAGCAAGTAAATGGTATCAAAACTCTGTTCACAGTTTCTCCGGCGGACGGTTCGTATAAGGTGAACTTCGGAGAAGAAGAATTCATGAATTACTTCAAAGCGTTCTTGCGTCCTCAATTAGTAGAAATGCTATTTTAAAAGAAGCGACTATGAGTAGTAAGTACTATTACTTGGTAGCAGGTTTGCCGGAACTTTCGCTGGAAGACAGCAAACTGAGCTATACAGTAGCCGATTTTAAAACTGAAATCTACAATGGATTGTCTGTTTCAGACCAGAAGTTGATTGACTTGTTTTATCTGAAGTTTGATAATGCAAATGTGCTGAAACTTCTCAAAGATAAAGAAGCGGAAATCGACAAACGAGGAAACTACTCTGCTGAAGAACTCTCTGAATATATTTCTATTCTGAGAGAAGGCGGAGAAATCAGTCCAAAAGAATTCCCAGTCTATCTATCCACTTTTATAACTGATTATTTGAATACTCCGGCTGAAAGTACGGTTTTGCACGAGGATCATCTGGCTGCTCTATATTATGAGTATGCGATGAACTGTGGGAATAAGTTTGTTGCTGCCTGGTTTGAATTCAACCTGAACATCAATAATATTCTTGTCGCATTTACTAGCCGTAAATTCAAATGGGATATTGCTTCCAACGTGGTGGGAAATACGGAAGTATGCGAAGCATTGCGTACATCGAGTGCCCGCGATTTCGGACTGTCCGGTGAAGTGGATGTGTTTGAATCGTTAGTGAAAATCAGTGAGATTACAGAATTGGTGGAGCGTGAGAAGAAGTTGGATGCCCTGCGGTGGAATTGGATGGAGGATGCTATTTTCTTCGACTATTTCACTATCGAACGTATTTTCGCTTTCCTGCTGAAGCTGGAAATGATTGAACGGTGGATTTCACTGGATAAGGAAAGAGGTAATCAGTTGTTCAGAAGCATTATCGAATCGCTGAAGAATGAAGTGCAGATTCCTGCAGAATTCAGATAATAAAATAAAAAAAATATATGGCAACAAAAGGAACTGTTAGTGGCGTTATTGCCAACATGGTGACCCTCGTCGTTGACGGACCGGTAGCTCAGAATGAGATTTGTTATATCTCGACCGGTGGCGATAAGTTGATGGCGGAGGTGATTAAGGTTGTAGGTTCACACGTATATGTTCAGGTGTTTGAAAGCACACGTGGACTGAAAGTGGGTGCTGAAGCCGAATTTACAGGACACATGCTTGAGGTGACATTAGGCCCGGGTATGTTATCGAAAAACTATGATGGTCTGCAAAATGACCTCGACAAGATGGATGGTGTCTTCCTGAAAAGAGGACAATATACATATCCGTTGGATAAAGAACGTGTATGGCACTTCATACCCTTGGCGAATGCAGGTGACAAAGTGCAGGCTTCTGCATGGTTGGGACAGGTGGATGAAAACTTCCAGCCACTTAAAATTATGGCTCCGTTCACTATGAAAGGAACGGCTACCGTAAAAACAATCATGCCGGAAGGTGATTATAAGATAGAAGATACAATTGCTATCCTGACAGACGAAGAAGGAAATGATATTCCTGTGACTATGATTCAGAGATGGCCTGTGAAACGTGCGATGACGAATTATAAGGAGAAACCGCGTCCTTTCAAATTGTTGGAAACTGGTGTACGTGTGATTGATACGCTGAATCCGATTGTGGAAGGTGGTACGGGATTTATCCCCGGTCCGTTCGGTACTGGTAAAACGGTGCTTCAGCACGCTATCTCTAAACAGGCGGAAGCGGATATCGTTATCATTGCGGCTTGTGGTGAACGTGCCAATGAGGTGGTGGAAATTTTTACCGAGTTCCCCGAACTGGTAGACCCGCATACGGGACGTAAGTTGATGGAACGTACTATCATCATTGCGAATACTTCCAACATGCCGGTAGCTGCCCGTGAAGCATCTGTATATACAGCAATGACACTGGCGGAATATTACCGTTCCATGGGATTGAAAGTCTTGTTGATGGCGGATTCTACTTCCCGTTGGGCACAGGCTTTGCGTGAGATGTCCAACCGTATGGAAGAATTGCCTGGGCCGGATGCTTTCCCGATGGATATTTCGGCTATTATCTCCAACTTCTACGGTCGTGCGGGATATGTAAAACTAAGTAATGACGAAACGGGGTCTATTACGTTTATCGGTACGGTATCCCCTGCGGGTGGTAACCTGAAGGAGCCGGTGACTGAAAATACGAAGAAAGTAGCCCGTTGTTTCTATGCTTTGGAGCAGGATCGTGCCGATAAGAAACGTTATCCGGCAGTGAATCCGATTGATTCTTACTCAAAATATATCGAATACCCGGAATTTGAGGAATATATCAAAAATCATATCAACAGTGAGTGGATTGGAAAGGTAAATGAACTGAAAACCCGTTTGCAGCGCGGTAAGGAAATTGCCGAACAGATCAATATCCTCGGTGATGATGGTGTACCGGTAGAATATCATGTGATCTTCTGGAAATCAGAATTAATTGACTTTGTTATTCTGCAACAGGATGCTTTTGATGAAATTGATGCGGTAACTCCGATGGAACGTCAGGAAGACATTCTGAATATGGTAATCGACATCTGTCATACGGAATTTGATTTTGATAATTTCAACGAAGTAATGGATTACTTCAAGAAGATGATTAATATCTGTAAGCAGATGAACTACTCGAAGTTCAAATCGGAACAGTATGAAGGATTCCAGCAGCAACTGAAGGAATTGATTGAAGAGAGGAAACTTCAATCGTAAATAGTAAATTGTTAAATCGTAAATAAGTAAGATGGCAACAAAAGCTTTTCAAAAGATATATACCAAGATTACTCAGATTACCAAGGCTACTTGTTCGCTGAAAGCGACAGGAGTAGGGTATGACGAGCTTGCCACCGTGGACGGTAAACTGGCACAGGTGGTTAAGATTGCCGGTGACGATGTCACTTTGCAGGTATTTGAAGGTACGGAGGGTATTCCGACTAATGCCGAAGTAGTATTCCTCGGCAAATCGCCTACATTGAAAGTGAGTGAGCAGCTGGCCGGACGTTTCTTCAACGCTTTCGGTGATCCGATTGATGGAGGTCCGGACATTGAAGGACAGGAAGTGGAAATTGGCGGTCCGTCTGTGAACCCGGTTCGACGTAAACAGCCGTCGGAACTGATTGCAACGGGTATTGCCGGTATCGACTTGAACAATACACTGGTATCGGGTCAGAAGATTCCGTTCTTTGCCGACCCCGACCAGCCTTTTAATCAGGTAATGGCAAACGTAGCTTTACGTGCTGAAACGGATAAGATTATCCTCGGAGGTATGGGTATGACGAATGATGACTACCTGTATTTTAAGAATGTGTTCTCTAACGCAGGTGCGCTCGACCGTATCGTGAGTTTCATGAATACGACCGAAAATCCTCCGGTAGAACGTTTGTTGATTCCGGACATGGCATTGACTGCTGCAGAGTATTTTGCAGTAAATAATAATGAGAAAGTGCTGGTACTATTGACGGATATGACGAGCTATGCGGATGCGCTGGCAATCGTATCTAACCGTATGGATCAGATTCCTTCGAAAGACTCTATGCCGGGATCGCTTTACTCGGATTTGGCAAAGATTTACGAAAAGGCGGTGCAGTTCCCTTCCGGCGGTTCAATCACTATTATTGCGGTGACTACTTTGTCTGGTGGAGATATTACGCACGCTGTACCTGATAATACGGGTTACATCACTGAAGGTCAGTTGTTCCTGCGTCGTGATAGTGATATCGGTAAGGTTATTGTTGACCCGTTCCGTTCATTGTCTCGTTTGAAACAGCTGGTAACCGGTAAGAAGACACGTAAGGACCATCCGCAAGTGATGAATGCCGCTGTACGTCTGTATGCCGATGCCGCTAACGCTAAGACGAAGATGGAAAATGGTTTCGACCTGACCAACTACGACGAACGTACGTTGGCTTTTGCGAAGGACTATTCCAATCAGTTATTGGCTATTGATGTCAATCTTGATACTACTGAAATGCTGGACGTTGCCTGGGGCTTGTTCGGTAAATATTTCCGTCCGGAAGAAGTGAATATCAAGAAAGACTTGGTGGATCAATACTGGCCAAAACAAAATAATTAGACGATTAGACGATTTACCATTTACGATTGAAGTTTGTTAATTGTAAATGGTCATAAAAGTAATTTCAGTCGTAAATCGTAAATAGTTAAATAGTAAATAGAACATCGTGGCTATAAAGTTTCAATATAACAAAACCTCTCTTCAGCAGCTCGAAAAGCAACTGAAAGTGCGGGTGCGTACGCTTCCTATCATCAAGAATAAGGAAAGCGCCCTCCGCATGGAAGTGAAGCGCTGTAAAACGGAAGCTGCCGATCTGGAGGATAGGCTCGAACAACAAATTCAAGCCTATGAAGCCATGTTCGCCCTTTGGAATGAGTTTGACGCTTCATTAATAAAGGTGAATGATGTTCATCTTGGCGTGAAAAAGATTGCGGGTGTGCGCGTACCGTTGCTCGAAAATGTGGAATTCGAGATACGTCCGTACAGTATGTTTAATGCTCCCAAGTGGTATGCCGACGGTATCCATCTATTGGAAGAGCTGGCTCATACGGCAATTGAACGTGAATTTATGCTCGCCAAGCTGAACTTGTTAGAACATGCAAGGAAAAAGACCACTCAAAAGGTGAATCTTTTTGAGAAGGTACAGATACCGGGCTATCAGGATGCATTGCGAAAGATCAAACGATTCATGGAAGATGAAGAAAACCTGTCGAAATCTTCGCAAAAGATCATGAAGTCCCATCAAGAAAAAAGGAAGGAGGTAGAGGCATGATTACAAAAATGAAGAAACTCACATTCCTGGTTTATCACAAAGAGTATGAAGAATTCCTGAACAGTCTGCGTGAACTTGGGGTAGTCCATATTGTGGAGAAACAACAGGGGGCTGCTGATAACACGGAGTTGCAGGAGAATATTCGTCTTTCCAATCGCTTGGCGGCTACCTTGAAGTTGCTTCAGAATCAGAAGCATGAAAAGAATGCTGTGATTGCTACGGAAGGCGGAACGGCTGCCCGTGGTATGCAAGTGCTGGACGAAGTGGATGCCCTGCAAACAGAGCATGGAAAGCTGTCGCAGCAATTGCAAAGCTATGCCAAAGAGAAAGAAGCGCTGGAAGCCTGGGGCAACTTTGAACCGGACAATGTTCAGAAGCTGAAAGATGCCGGTTATGTAATCGGTTTTTATAGCTGTTCGGAAGGAAATTACAAGGAAGAGTGGGAAACGGAATACAATGCAATGATTGTGAACCGCATCTCTTCTAAAGTATTCTTCGTGACTCTGACGAAAGGCGGGCAGGAAGTGGATTTGGATGTAGAACAGGCGAAATTACCTGCATACTCTTTGGCACACTTTGAAACGCTTTACAATACGACCGAACAGGCCGTTGAAGAGAATGAAAAGAAGCTGGTTACGCTTTCCGAAACAGAAATTCCTTCCTTGAAGGCTGCTCTGAAAGAGTTGCAAAGCCAGATTGAGTTCTCTAAGGTGGTGTTAAGTACCGAGCAGACTGCCGGCGACAAACTGATGTTAATTGAAGGATGGGCACCTGCATTCAGTCAAGTGGAGATAGAGGCTTATCTGAATGACGCACATGTATATTATGAGATTACCGATCCGATGCCGGGTGATAATGTTCCTATTCGATTGAATAATAAGGGATTCTTTGCCTGGTTCGAACCGATCTGTAAGTTGTATATGCTTCCGAAGTATAATGAATTGGACTTGACACCGTTCTTTGCCCCGTTCTTCATGATCTTTTTCGGACTTTGTCTGGGAGATTCCGGATATGGTTTGTTCCTGTTCCTGGGAGCTACTGCCTATCGGTTGATGGCGAAGAAAGTGACCCCGTCGATGAAATCAATCATTTCATTGATACAGGTATTGGCGGTTTCAACATTCTTCTGCGGTTTGCTGACAGGTACGTTCTTCGGAGCGAACATCTACGATTTGAACTGGCCGATTGTTCAACGTCTGAAACATGCTGTCCTGATGGATAACAATGATATGTTCCAATTATCGTTGATATTGGGAGCTATCCAAATTCTATTCGGTATGGTATTGAAGGCGGTGAATCAGACCATTCAGTTTGGTTTCAAATATGCAGTGGCAACGATCGGATGGATCATCCTGCTGGTTTCCATGGCAGTTTCGGCTTTGTTGCCGGAGGTAATGCCGATGGGAAGCACTGTGCATTTGGTTATTCTGGGTGTTTCGGCTGCTATGATTTTCCTTTATAACAGTCCGGGAAAGAATGTTTTCCTGAATATCGGACTGGGATTGTGGGATTCATATAATATGGTTACCGGTTTGCTTGGCGATGTATTGTCTTACGTTCGTCTGTTTGCCCTCGGACTTTCCGGAGGTATTTTGGCAGGAGTATTCAACAGCCTGGCAGTAGGTATGAGTCCGGATAATGTAATAGCAGGTCCGATTGTTATGGTACTGATTTTCGTTATCGGTCATGCCATCAATATCTTTATGAATGTGCTGGGTGCAATGGTTCACCCGATGCGTCTGACGTTCGTTGAGTTCTTCAAGAACTCCGGATACGAAGGGGGCGGCAAAGAGTACAAACCGTTCAGAAATTGAAAATTTGAAGATTAAGAATTAGAAATTGAGAATTAATATTTTAAGAATTAAACAATAAAAAATAGAATAAGATTATGGAAATGAATTTGTTTATCGCCTACATTGGCATCGCGATTATGGTTGGTTTGTCGGGCATTGGTAGTGCTTACGGAGTAACTATTGCAGGTAATGCTGCTATCGGAGCATTGAAGAAGAATGATAGCGCATTCGGTAACTTCCTGGTATTGACAGCTCTTCCGGGTACACAAGGTCTTTATGGTTTTGCCGGTTATTTCATGTTTCAGACGATCTTCGGTATTTTGACTCCTGAAATTACAGCTATCCAAGCATCAGCAGTGCTTGGTGCAGGTATTGCTTTGGGATTGGTTGCTTTATTCTCTGCTATCCGTCAGGGACAAGTTTGTGCAAATGGTATCGCAGCAATCGGACAGGGACACAATGTATTTAGCAATACGTTGATTCTTGCCGTATTCCCAGAACTTTATGCAATCGTTGCTTTGGCTGCAACCTTCTTGATCGGTAGCGCACTCGTTGCATAATTTTTAGCAAGAATATTTCCTATAAAAGACTTTCAATCCCCTTGTACATGCAGCTTCGCATGTGCAAGGGGATATTCTTTTTTCATTGTAAGGCAACGTTTCTTTCTTCTTCTTAACTCATATTTTTTGTATAAAGTATTATTTTTCAAAGAATAATGTGTACTTTTGCACTCGCATACTAAAAAGAGTTTTAATATATTATATGGTAAAAGATTTATTAACCCCCGATTATATCTTCGAGTCCAGCTGGGAAGTATGTAATAAAGTGGGAGGTATATATACCGTCTTGTCGACACGGGCAAATACATTACAGGAAAAATTCCGCGACAGAATTTTTTTCATAGGTCCTGATGTGTGGCAAGGAAAGGAGAACCCTCTATTCATCGAGTCGGATAACCTATGTGCTGCCTGGAAAAAGCATGCGCTTGAGAAAGACGAACTTTGTGTCCGTGTGGGACGATGGAATATCCCCGGTGAGCCCATAGTCATTCTTGTTGATTTCCAACCTTTTTTTGAAAAGAGAGACGATATATACACAGAAATGTGGAATCGTTATCAAGTAGATTCGTTGCACGCCTATGGCGATTATGACGAGGCTTCTATGTTTTCCTATGCCGCAGGAAGAGTGGTGGAGAGTTTCTATCGCTACAACCTGACGGAAACGGATAAGGTGGTATATCAGGCACATGAATGGATGACTGGAATGGGAGCACTTTATGTACAGGAAGCTGTGCCGGAGGTTGCTACTATTTTTACGACCCATGCTACTTCTATCGGCCGTTCCATTGCCGGTAATCATAAGCCGTTATATGATTATCTGTTTGCTTACAATGGCGACCAGATGGCGCAGGAACTGAACATGCAATCGAAACACTCGATTGAGAAACAGACTGCACACTATGTAGACTGTTTTACTACGGTGAGTGAAATAACCAATAATGAATGCAAGGAATTACTGGATAAACCGGCAGATGTTGTTCTGATGAACGGTTTTGAAGATGATTTTGTGCCGAAAGGAAGCACATTTGCCGGCAAGCGTAAACGTGCACGTGCCTTGATGCTGAATGTAGCCAATAAGTTATTGGGAACAAATCTGGGTGATGATACGTTAATTGTCGGAACCAGTGGACGATACGAGTTCAAGAATAAAGGTATTGATGTTTTTCTGGAATCATTAAACCGTTTGAACAGGGATAAGAATTTGCATAAGAATGTTTTGGCATTCATTAATGTACCCGGTTGGGTGGGAGAGCCTCGCGAGGATTTGCAGGCACGTTTGAAGAGCAAAGAAAAGTTTGATACTCCGCTTGAAGTGCCGTTTATCACCCATTGGCTGCATAATATGACTCATGACCAGGTGCTGGATATGTTGAAATATCTGGGAATGGGCAATCGTCCTGAAGATAAGGTGAAGGTGATTTTTGTTCCTTGTTATCTGGATGGACGTGATGGTATCATGAATAAAGAATATTATGATATATTGCTGGGACAGGATTTGAGTGTCTATGCTTCTTATTATGAACCGTGGGGATATACTCCGCTGGAAAGTGTAGCATTCCATGTGCCGACAATCACTACGGATCTGGCTGGGTTCGGACTTTGGGTAAACAGCCTGAAGAACCAGCATGGCATTAATGATGGAGTGGAAGTGTTGCATCGTTCGGACTATAATGATTCGGAAGTGGCGGATGGTATCAAAGATACGATTACGTTATTTGCGGATAAGACAGAGAAAGAAGTGAAGGAAATCCGTAAGCGTGCTGCTGAAGTTGCAGAGCAGGCTTTATGGAAGCACTTTATACAATATTATTATGAAGCTTATGATATCGCTTTGCGTAAGGCAAGGATACGTCAGTTGAGTTAAGAAAGAAATTATTTATCAATAAGTAAACGAAAACATTATGAAAATCAAAGTTAGTAATGTGAATACTCCCAACTGGAAAGAGGTTACTGTGAAATCACGTATACCGGAAGAGTTGGAGAAGTTGTCTGAAATCGCACGCAACATTTGGTGGGCATGGAATTTTGAAGCGACTGAACTGTTTAGAGATCTAGATCCGGAACTTTGGAAAGAATGTGGACAGAATCCAGTACTGTTGTTGGAACGTATGAGCTATGAGAAGCTGGAAGCGCTGGCAAAAGACAAGGTGATTCTAAGAAGAATGAATGAAGTTTATACGAAATTCAGAGATTACATGGATGTGAAGCCGGATGAGCAACGCCCATCTATAGCTTATTTCAGCATGGAATATGGCTTGAGCAGCGTCCTGAAAATATATTCCGGTGGTCTGGGCGTATTGGCTGGTGACTATCTGAAAGAGGCTTCCGACAGCAATGTTGATTTGTGTGCGGTAGGTTTCTTGTATCGTTACGGCTACTTTACTCAAACGTTGTCTATGGATGGACAGCAGATTGCCAACTACGAGGCACAAAACTTCGGTCAACTTCCTATTGAACGCGTAATGGATGCCCACGGTCAGCCGTTGGTGGTAGATGTTCCTTATCTTGATTATTATGTTCATGCAAACGTGTGGCGTGTGAATGTTGGACGTATTTCTTTGTATCTGCTTGACACAGACAATGAAATGAACAGCGAATTCGACCGTCCTATCACTCACCAGCTTTATGGTGGCGACTGGGAAAACCGTTTGAAACAGGAAATCTTGTTGGGTATCGGTGGTATCCTGACTCTGAAAGCTCTGGGTATCAAGAAAGATGTTTATCACTGTAATGAAGGACATGCTGCATTGATTAATGTTCAGCGTATCTGCGACTATGTAGCTACTGGATTGACTTTCGATCAGGCTATTGAGTTGGTTCGCGCTTCTTCTCTTTATACTGTTCATACTCCGGTGCCTGCAGGTCACGATTATTTTGACGAAGGTTTGTTTGGCAAATATATGGGTGGTTATCCTTCCAAAATGGGTATCTCATGGGATGACTTGATGGACCTTGGACGTAACAATCCGGGCGACAAGGGCGAACGTTTCTGTATGTCTGTTTTTGCTTGCAACACTTCACAGGAAGTGAACGGTGTAAGCTGGTTGCACGGAAAAGTTTCTCAAGAAATGTTCTCTTCTATCTGGAAAGGTTATTTCCCGGAAGAAAGCCACGTAGGATATGTAACGAATGGTGTTCACTTCCCAACTTGGAGTGCAACAGAATGGAAAGAATTATACTTTAAATATTTCAACGAAAACTTCTGGTTCGATCAGTCTAATCCTAAGATTTGGGAAGCTATCTACAATGTGCCCGATGAAGAGATTTGGAAGACTCGTATGACTATGAAGAATAAGTTGGTTGACTATATCCGTAAGTCATTCCGCGATACATGGTTGAAGAACCAGGGAGATCCTTCTCGTATCGTTTCACTGATGGATAAGATCAATCCGAATGCATTGCTGATTGGTTTCGGTCGTCGTTTTGCTACTTACAAACGTGCACACTTGTTGTTCACCGACTTGGATCGTCTTTCTAAGATCGTGAACAATCCTGATTATCCGGTACAATTCCTGTTTACAGGGAAAGCTCACCCGCACGATGGAGCAGGTCAGGGCTTGATTAAGCGTATCATTGAAATCTCTCGCCGTCCGGAATTTCTGGGTAAGATTATCTTCCTCGAGAATTACGATATGCAACTGGCTCGTCGTCTGGTTTCCGGCGTTGATATCTGGTTGAATACTCCGACTCGTCCGTTGGAAGCATCCGGTACGTCTGGTGAAAAAGCTTTGATGAACGGTGTTGTCAACTTCTCTGTATTAGATGGATGGTGGCTGGAAGGTTATCGTGAAGGTGCAGGTTGGGCGTTGACCGAAAAACGTACTTACCAGAATCAGGAACATCAGGATCAGTTGGATGCTGCTACTATTTACAGTATTCTCGAAACTGAAATCATGCCTTTGTATTATGCACGTAATAAGAAAGGATATTCTGAAGGCTGGATCAAAGTGGTGAAGAATTCTATCGCACAGATTGCTCCTCATTATACCATGAAACGTCAGCTGGATGATTACTATAGCAAGTTCTATTGCAAACTGGCAAAACGTTTCCAGACTTTGGCTGCTAACGATAATGCGAAAGCAAAAGAAATCGCAGCTTGGAAAGAAGAGGTTGTTGCTAAATGGGATTCTATTGAAATCGTGTCCTGCGATACTGTGGAAGAACTGAAGAATGGTGATATCGAGAGCGGAAAAGAATATACTATTACTTACGTTATCGATGAGAAAGGTTTGAATGATGCAGTGGGTCTTGAATTGGTTACTACCTATACAACGGCAGACGGAAAACAACATGTTTACTCTGTAGAACCGTTCAGTGTAATCAAGAAAGAAGGTGACTTGTATACATTCCAGGTTAAACACAGCTTGTCAAATGCAGGTAGTTTCAAGGTGTCTTACCGTATGTTCCCGAAAAATCCGGAACTTCCACACCGTCAGGACTTCTGCTACGTACGTTGGTTTATCTAATAGCTTAAATGGTGGAGGTAGGGAAGTGCTACTTCCTTACCTCTCTGTAGTATAATAAAGATAGCCCCTGCAATCGATCGAATTGCAGGGGCTATTTCATGATGTGCAGGATAAAATTAAGGAAGTTGTACTAGAAGCAGTTGGACTTATATCACAATCAACTACGTTAACGGAAATAGGATACGATTTTAAGAACTGTGCCACCTTATTGTCACAACTGTGCCATCAGTGTGGCACGATTGTGACAATAAGGTGGCACAACTGTGACAATGGAGTGTCACAACTATAACTACTCTGTCAAGTGCAGAACCTTCTCTTTAACCTTTGGGGCTTACTTTACAGCTTCTGCAATTTTAGCTTGAAGTTCTTCTCCGTGCAGACCGCGGGCAATAATCTTGCCGCTACCATCGATCAATACAGTGTGAGGAATGCTGTTTACAGCGTAAAGCTGTGCACCTTCACTTTGCCAGAATTTCAGGTCGGACATTTGCGGCCAAGTCATGTCTAGCTTCTTGATTGCTTCTTTCCATGCAGCACCATCCTGATCGAGAGATACACCTACGATTTCGAAGTTTTTGCCTTTGTACTTAGCGTATGTTTCTACCAGGTTAGGCATTTCGCGACGGCAAGGACCGCACCAGCTAGCCCAGAAGTCAACCAATACCACTTTTCCCTTACCTACATAATCAGACAACTTCACGCTCTTTCCTTCCGGAGTCTGCATTTCGAAATCAACAAATTGAGTGCCTACAGCAGTCTTTTTCTGTTTGTCAGTCATCTCTTTGATTCTTACGATTGTTTCGTCATTCTGGAAATTTGCAGGAATTTGTTGCAACAAAGCTTCGTTTTCGTCCGTAGAGTTATTGTAGAAAGTTTGTTTAAACAAGAATACTCCAACCGGGTTGGTGATATTCTTCTGTACGCCTTCTTTGATTGCTTTGTCGTATTGTTCTTCCAGCTGGGCACCTTCTTTTTGTTTGGCCTCTTTCTGCTCATCACTTAAAGATGTGTCGCCCATTGCTTCATAAATGGCATTCATTTTTTTGCTGATGTCATTGATTTGAGCTCTGATTTCCTGGTATGCATCGTTGTTGGGAGTACCGGTAACAGCATCATTGTCCTTGGTCAGGGCAACGTTGATTTTTCCGTTTTCCAGGAAGAAGTCGATCATCAATGGCTCTCCGTTCACTTCACAAGTGACATAACGGCTAACCACAGAATCTTGTGTGCCTTCAAAGGTAAAAGTGCCTTTGGTGATAACGGCTGTATCTAGTTTGGTCAGATTTCTACCATTGGCTTCTTGAAGATAGACGGTGTCACCATCGCTTGCACCTTCTACTGTGCCTGTGATAGTATATCCGGCTTTGTTTCCGCCAGTACAAGCTATCATGCTTAACGCTGCCGTTGCGATAATTAAATAAGTAAACTTTTTCATGCTTTTGTAAAATTGGTGAATAAATATTTATGCAAAGATAGATTTTTTTTCTGTCGGGCATCGAAAAACACTGTTATATTAGATTAACACGTAGGTAGAAACCGCAGAAATGTGTACCTTTGCAGCCCAAACTTTAGTATGAATATGCAAGAAGATAAATCCATCATTGAGGTGAGCCATGTATCGAAGTACTTTGGCGATAAAACAGCATTGGATGATGTGACTCTGAACGTGAAAAAGGGCGAGTTTGTGACTATACTTGGTCCTTCCGGTTGCGGTAAAACCACGTTGTTGCGTCTCATTGCTGGTTTTCAGACAGCTTCGGAAGGCGAAATCCGAATTTCGGGGATGGAAATAACACAAACCCCTCCCCATAAGCGTCCGGTGAATACGGTATTCCAGAAATATGCCCTATTCCCGCATTTGAATGTGTATGATAACATCGCTTTCGGCCTGAAACTGAAGAAAACACCGAAACAGACCATTGAGAAGAAAGTGAAAGCTGCTTTGAAAATGGTAGGTATGACGGATTATGAATACCGTGATGTGGATTCTCTTTCCGGTGGTCAGCAACAACGTGTAGCCATTGCCCGCGCCATTGTGAATGAGCCGGAAGTATTGCTGTTGGATGAACCGCTGGCAGCACTCGACCTGAAAATGCGTAAGGATATGCAAATGGAGCTCAAAGAAATGCATAAATCTTTGGGAATTACGTTTGTTTATGTCACTCACGACCAGGAAGAGGCACTTACGCTAAGTGATACGATTGTCGTGATGAGTGAGGGAAAGATTCAGCAGATCGGTACGCCGATTGATATTTATAATGAACCTATCAATGCTTTTGTAGCAGACTTTATCGGAGAAAGTAATATCCTCAACGGTACCATGATTCATGATAAACTCGTACGTTTCTGCGGTACGGAGTTTGAATGTGTGGATGAAGGATTTGGCGAGAATGTTCCCGTAGACGTAGTCATCCGTCCGGAGGATCTTTATATTTTCCCTGTTTCGGAAATGGCACAGTTGGTAGGAGTGGTGGAGACTTCTATTTTTAAAGGGGTGCATTATGAAATGACGGTGATGTGCGGTGGATATGAATTTCTGGTGCAGGATTACCACCATTTTGAAGTAGGGGCGGAAGTCGGTCTGTTAGTAAAGCCTTTCGATATCCATATCATGAAGAAAGAGCGTGTTTGCAATACGTTCGAAGGAAAATTGCTGGATGCTACTCATGTGGAATTCCTGGGTTGTAACTTTGAATGTGTTCCGGTGGAAGGAATCGCTTTCGATACGAATGTCAAAGTGGAAGTAGACTTTGAAAAAGTGATTCTTCAGGATAATGAAGAAGACGGAACGCTGACGGGTGAGGTGAAATTCATCCTTTATAAGGGTGACCATTATCATCTGACTGTATTGTCAGACTGGGACGAGAATGTATTTGTAGATACGAACGATGTATGGGATGACGGTGACCGTGTAGGTATTACCATCCCTCCAGATGCTATTCGTATAGTTAAAATAACCGATTAACAGGAAAGGAAGTGAATAAGAGGTTTATAGTCTTTTTGTCATCACGTAAGAGTTGGACTCTCCCTTACATTATTTTTTCGGCGATCTTTGTGATCATACCGTTGTTCTTAATTGTCGTATATGCCTTTACTGATGATAGCGGTCATTTGACACTCGCCAATTTCCAGAAGTTCTTCGAACATCCCGAAGCAATCAATACCTTTGTCTATTCGATTGGTATTGCCATTATTACCACCCTTGTTTGTATTTTGCTGGGTTATCCTGCTGCCTGGATCTTGAGCAACAGCAAGCTGAACCGTTCTAAAACGATGGTTGTACTGTTTATCCTGCCGATGTGGGTGAATATTCTGGTGCGTACCCTTGCCACTGTTGCCTTATTCGACTTTTTCAGTGTGCCGTTGGGCGAGGGAGCCTTGATATTCGGTATGGTGTACAACTTTATTCCCTTTATGATTTATCCTATCTACAACACTTTGCAGAAGATGGATCATAGTTATATCGAGGCTGCGCAAGACTTGGGAGCCAATCCTGTGCAAGTCTTTCTGAAAGCAGTCCTTCCGCTTTCCATGCCGGGGGTGATGAGTGGTATCATGATGGTGTTCATGCCGACCATATCGACATTTGCCATTGCCGAGTTGCTGACGATGAATAACATCAAACTCTTTGGTACGACGATTCAGGAAAATATCAATAACAGTATGTGGAACTATGGAGCGGCACTTTCGCTCATTATGTTGCTATTGATAGCTGCTACTTCCCTGTTCAGCACCGATGATAAGGAAAACTCAAATGAAGGAGGCGGGCTATGGTAAAGAAGATATTTGCACAGACTTATTTGTGGATATTGCTGCTCTTGCTTTATTCTCCGATCGTGATTATTGTGATCTACTCATTTACAGAGGCGAAAGTGTTGGGTAACTGGACGGGATTTTCTACCAAACTTTATTCTTCGTTATTCACTACCGGTGCTCATCATTCTTTGATGAATGCATTGATTAATACAATCACTATCGCTCTATTGGCTGCAACGGCATCTACATTGTTAGGAAGCATCGCTGCTATCGGTATATTCAATCTGAAAGCCCGTTCCCGCAAAGCGGTCGGATTTGTGAATAGTATTCCTATTTTGAATGGTGATATTATCACTGGTATATCACTCTTTCTCTTGTTTGTATCATTGGGAATCACACAAGGCTACACAACCGTAGTGCTTGCTCATATTACTTTTTGCACCCCATACGTTGTTTTGAGTGTGTTGCCTCGTTTGAAGCAGATGAATCCGAATATTTATGAAGCTGCCCTTGACTTGGGAGCTACTCCTATGCAGGCCTTGTGGAAAGTCATTATTCCGGAGATTCGTCCGGGAATGATTAGCGGTTTTATGCTTGCACTGACACTATCCATTGATGATTTTGCCGTAACTGTCTTTACTATCGGTAATCAAGGTTTGGAAACGCTCTCTACCTATATCTACGCCGATGCCCGCAAGGGAGGTTTGACCCCGGAACTTCGTCCGCTTTCGGCTATCATTTTTGTCGTGGTACTGGCGTTATTGGTTGTAATCAATTACCGGGCAGGAAAAACGAAGAAAAAAGATTAATAGACTATCAAATGTGCTACTACGTAAATAATATGAAAAGAATAATTCCTGCTATCCTGCTCTTATTGGCTTTGACCGGGTGTTATAATTCCGGTGAACCTCGTGAGCGGGTTCTTAAAATCTACAACTGGGCGGATTACATCGGTGAAGGTGTACTTGAGGATTTCCAGGCATATTATAAAGAACAGACCGGTGAGAATATCCGTATCGTTTACCAGACATTCGATATCAACGAAATCATGTTGACGAAGATTGAAAAGGGGCATGAAGATTTTGATGTGGTTTGTCCTTCGGAATACATCATCGAGCGTATGCTGAAGAAGCATTTGTTGCTACCCATCGATACGAATTTTGCCCATTCTCCCAATTACATGAATAATGTGGCTCCATTTATTCGTAAGCAGATTAATAAATTGAGTCAGCCGGGTGAGAAGGCTAGCCGCTATGCTGTATGTTATATGTGGGGAACGGCTGGTATTTTGTATAACCGGGCTTATGTGCCCGATTCGGTAGCTTTATCCTGGGATTGCCTTTGGAATAAAAAGTATGCCGGAAAGATCCTGATGAAGGATAGTTATCGTGATGCTTACGGAACAGCTGTGATCTATGCACATGCAAAGGAACTGAAGGAGGGAACAGTGACAGTGGAAGAGTTGATGAATGACTACTCTCCACGTGCGATGGAGTTGGCTGAAAAATATTTGAAAGCTTTGAAACCGAATATTGCCGGTTGGGAAGCGGATTTCGGCAAGGAGATGATGACGAAAAATAAAGCCTGGCTGAATATGACTTGGAGCGGTGATGCGATTTGGGCGATTGAAGAGGCTGATGCGGTAGGAGTGGATCTGGATTATGAAGTTCCGGAGGAAGGAAGTAATATCTGGTATGACGGTTGGGTGATCCCGAAGTATGCCAAGAATCCGGAAGCAGCCAGTTATTTTATCAACTTTATGTGCCGTTCGGATATTGCCTTGAGGAATATGGATTTTTGCGGATATGTAAGTTCCATAGCCACTCCTGAAATACTGGAAGAAAGGGTAGACACTACACTTCAATATTATTCCGATTTAAGTTACTTTTTCGGACCGGGTGCAGATAGCATACAAATTGACAAAATACAATATCCGGATCGCAAAGTGGTGGAACGATGCGCCATGATTCGCGATTTTGGCGATAAGACAAAAGAAGTTCTTGATATTTGGTCGCGTATTAAAGGAGATAATTTGGGAGTGGGTATCACTATTCTTATTTTTGTTGTCGTTGCGTTGATGAGTGGTTGGATGATTTATAAAAGATGGCAGCGTTATAGCCGTCAGAAACAACAGAGACGCAGAAGCAGAAGGAAAAAGGTCAGGAGGAATTAGTTTTTCTCCGGATTACAAACATAAATAAATGACGCAAAAATAAAAGCGGTATCTACAGAAAGGAATAAGAAGCACGGTGAACGGAATGCTGATGGCAGGATGTTTACCGTGCTTTGTTTTTATCGTCTTTTCATTTTCCGGAGAATGTCCTTGGTATCCTTATCTACCCGGAATGACTCGATTGTTTTTTGCAGTGCCTTGTTGTAAGTCCAGTTATCCAATGCGCTATGTTTCAGATACTCCATTGTCTTTTGGGAAAATTTGATAAAACACAGTGATATCATCCATGCCATAGCCATGCGTGCATAATAGGCATCGTGATTGAATGAGTCGGCATATTTCAGTAACGAATCAATATGTGCGTCATCTACATAATGGAAAAGCATCACAATTCCGAAACGTATTTCAAATTCTTTAGAGGATTTCAGATAGGGTTGGATAAATTGCCATACGTTTTCTTTTCCTTTTTTCACGGCAGTTTTCAGTTCACTGCAGAATATGTCGCATACAGCCCAATTATCTATGCGGGGAATGAACATCGTTATGTATTTCATTTGTTCTTCAAGTTCCATTTTTGCTAGTCCGATAATCATTCCCTGAAGCATTGTTTCTTCATAATAGTTAGTCTCGGTTGATTCGACAAATGTACGCCAGTCTTCTTTCTTTATAATTTCTTTGGCCATTGTTCGCAGTTGGGGGATGCGTACGCCGAGAATGTTGTTAGCTCCCGGGAGGAGGGAAGAGTGAAATTCCTGATATTGGGAATCTACTAACGCCTGTAATTCTTTCCGGATGTTTTCAGTTATAGTCATTTTTCATATCGTTGGTTATTTTACAAAGGTATAAAAAAAGAGTATGCGTACTGTGGCAGGCATACTCTTTTTTGAGACAATTCCCATCATAATGAAAATACTTTGGGAAAGCTTGTCCGATCGGTTACTTCTTGACCATGTCGAAACTGAATGTGGTAATCGGGAAGTCTTTCAACGGCACTCCTTCTACTTCCACCTGGGTTGCTTTGATCACAAAGGTAAGTTTTTTATCTTTATATGTATATTGACCCTGTTCTTCTGCTTCTATGGTTACTTTTACAGTAATTTGAGGATCTTCTTCTCCATCCGCTTTTACTTGAGTCGGGGGCGTATATTTTATTTCCAAAGGTTCAGGTTTCAATTGAAGTAGAATGGAGCCTTTGCCATCATCATTAAAGGCAGCAGTATAAGGAATGTTGTAATTGATATCGTCCAGATTCTCAATGATAACTTCGGCAGCTTCTTCACCGACGATACTTCTGATCAAATCGTCAACCGGAAGTTTTTTAATCATAATTTGATTGTCTTTTACTTCAGCGGTAACTGTGGCTCCTTGCGGTTGTTCTTCTTTGGAGGAGTAGTTTTGTGGATTGACGGATGGAGCGGTTTCTGTCAACATCTTACCGGAATAGTTTCCATCCACATCTTTAAGTGAATATACGGGAATATCTGAATCGTCATCATTGCTGCATGCAGTGAAAGTGCTTATCAGGCCTGGCAATACTACAAGGAGAACAAAGCGATTAAAACAACGAGTTTTTTTTATTTCAGTTAAAATTTTCATACTGTTTAAAATTAGATTATTAATTTTCAAAATTAAGGTGTACGTACATAGAGTAAATGCCGGTATTTGTGAAATACTGCGTATGGAAATAAAAACAAAATGTTTTTTTTGCAGGAATGCTGTTGCAGAGGTCCCATTCATCAGGACCTTTGCAACAGATAGCAGACTTCGTATACTATTGTTTTTTTATAATAGATTCGCTTGGTGTTATTCCGAAATATTCTTTGTATTTATGTCGGAAGTTTTTTAGATTCTTTAATCCTATCATTTCCGGAACCACATTTACAGAGTATTTTCCGCTTTCTAACAGTTCACGGGCTTTTTCCATTCGGATTCGGTATATAAAAAATTTAGGTGCTTCTCCTGTCAGCGATTTCCATTTATTGAAGAAAGTAGTTCTACTCATATATAGTTCGGACGCGACTTCATCAATAGTCAGGTTTTCCTGATCTATATTTTTTAGAATATAGTCTTTCACACGATCGATGAATACGTAATTATCTTCATTCAGGTTTTCGTTCTCTTTTATCTTTAAGAATTGTTCCCCGAATATTTTTTGTAGGAATGATTTTCTAAGGAAACGACTATTTTTGATTAGAACGTTTATTTCTATTTTTAAATCTTCTACATGAAAAGGAGTATGTAAAAAGACATCGGCCAGCGAGGCCTCTCTTGTGTTTTGTTGTTTGCCGTCCAGATATGAACCGTAAAGGATAATAGGTATAATAGAGGTCTCTCCGGACGTTTTCAGTCTTGAAGAGAGTTCGTTTCCATACATCCCATGCAACATCATGTCACAAATCACGATGTCCGGGTATTCTTCTCTGATGTATTTCAGGGCTTCCAGACCGTTGTCGAAGCTTTTTACAATGAAGTGTTCGGATAAGCGTGTTTCCAGATAAGACCTGAAGTCTGCATTACTGTCAGCAAGGAGTACTGTAGGCTTGGCTGACTTTCTTTTATGAGTCTCTTTACAGAACAGAGAGTCAATCTTTTTTTCTTCCTGATTGACTGTGAACTGTATGGGAGTATATTCAGACATATTTTTATGTGTATATTTTAATGGAAATCTTAGTAAAACACTCTGTTGGGAGTGATTGATGAGAATCTTGCCGTTGCACAGTCTTAACAGTTTCTTATAAAATATACTTTTATCGAAACTATATTCAAGTTCTTCTCCCCGTTTGAGTAATTGAAGCTTTTTGTATGTGTAACATTGGGTCAATCTCCTGCTTTTGTAACCGGTTATTCTAATTTGCCAGTGTTGAGGGTTTATAGAAATAGCCAAGATAATTGTTTGCTTTTGTCCGGCGTGGTCTATGGCGTTTCTTATGAATTTATCAATGATTGGAGATACCTTACTTTGGTCGAACCAAGTACTGGCATACTTGAATTCTGTCTTTATTTCCAGTTTTATTTGATTGTTGATGGCATGTTCTCTTAAAGAGTCGACTTTGTTCCTGATAAACTTTCCGAGTTCATATTCTGCAATATCCACACTTCCGGAATGGGTGAATAACTGTTTCAAATTCATCAGTCCGGTTAAATGTTCGTTGAGACAATCGATCTTTCGGATTGCCAGTAATAACTCCGTTTTGGCATTTTCGGGACAATGATCATTGTATATTGTTTTTAATGGAGTATGAATCGATGTGATCGGGGTACGAATATTCCCGAAGGAGTCCATTAAATATTGAATCCCTTCTTTTAATAAATTCTTTTCTTTTTGTATAAATATGAAAGACCAAATCCAATAAATTGAAATTCCGCCTGCAATAAGCAGTGGGACAAGGTATAATTGATAAATAAGAAGTATAGTTATGACAACGGGAACGAGAGGTGATGTTGTTATTGAGTATTTCATTTTAATTTGTTTTAATGGTGCCACTTAGATGGGATACACCTATTTCCTACGTTTGAGATAAAAGAGTAAATTCACTGTAACTATAATCTCACAGTTATGTATTCATAAACTCAAAATATAAATATTTATGGATTTATATTTTGAGAGGTGATAGTTGAAAGTAAAATTTATATGAGGAGCTTGAATCCTAACAATTTGAATCATTCTTTGAGAAATGGTGGATTTCCTCCTGGCAACAATGATAAATAGATCTATTTTTGTTTATTGAATGTTTTTATTTACCGTGTGGTAATACTGATGAGGGGGGGAACGTATTGCATATTCGGTACTATCGATACATATCCCGATAAGTACCACTTTGGATTTTCTCATATAAAGATAGAAAGGAAGTACGATTTATTCCTGCGAAGTAAAAATAATGATAAGTTGTAACAAGTGGATGATGATATGAATATTGGATGATAGTTTATTGTCGTTTGGTGTGTTTGTTGTGAAAGATGGTGAATTATAATTGTGATTTTTTAACCAACTGTCTGTCGTCGACAGAGTAAGGTTCCGTTTTCGTATTCAACTCATATAAAAAGTTGTATCATTAGATGGGGCAGGACTATAGAAAGGTGCGGCGAAGTTGAGAAAACCATATTTCACTTCTTCGTTGTCGAATCTCAACATATAGGTATGAAAACGTTGGTCGTATGACTTTATCGCTAAGTAGCCGCTTTGATAAATCATCGGAACAGGATTACTGATGTTCGCTCTGTTATCACTCAATGAGGCGGAAGAGACTTCAATGCCATCCAGTTGGCGAAAGTCGAAGTCCTTCTTTTTAAGTATTTCTATCAAGAATGTTGGTGTTCCGCTGGCAAACCAATAATCGCCGAAACGTGACTTGGAAAGGGCACTACATATTCAATATAACAGTACTATATACAAAGGTAACAAACATTTGTATATTACGTAATGAACATTAGTAATAATAAATTCAGGCTTTCTGTTAGCTATTTTATATGGATGTTTTAATCTTGCTGTTGGGTAACTGTAGGGATGCATAACTGAATCAGGCTTATTGCATAAGTCTGTCCATATAAATGCACAAGTGTAATTTCATTGTTGTTTTATTATCTGATAAGTCATGTCGTAAAAAGTGCAGTTCTCTTCTGATAAAATGTGGCAGCATTTAAAGTTTAAGAAATTTCGGTTGCTACTACTCTTATTTTTGCTCGAAACTTTCCCTCCAGTTAATTCTATGAGCATTGGAAGAGTTAGTAGCTTCCGAAGGATAATTGTTTGAATAGGGGAAGACCGGACACTGTTCTGTAATAGAACAGTGTCCGGAATCTTCCTACTTGGTTATTCTTTATTTTTCTGAGTCACCTCGATACCTGCAGGCCACAATACTGCTTTATTATGGGCTTTTGCATCATTCCCGTGGCCGGAGAAATCTTTGGCTATATCGCCTTCGCCTTCGTTGAACTTCCAGTAGGCGCATAGACCCGGGGCATTTTCTGGGTCTTCTATATTATACATGTTTTTGTAGATTTCCTCTTGCGTGCGGGCTGTGTTCCATATGCGTACTTCGCAGATTTCGCCATCAAGTTGTCGACTCATGTCGTCAGGCTCACCATAAGAGTGGCCTATTTTGAACATGAATTGTTTACCACGCTCTTGCATACCGAGGTTGATGGGTAAGCCGTTTCCGTAGTCTTCGGCGCGGCTTTGTTCACGTCCATCAAGGTAGATGGAGGCGGTACGCGCTTCAGTGTCATAAACTACGGCTACGTGGTACCATTCATTGGGAAGTAGTAGTTTACTGTTGTCAGCGTTGGGTATTTTGTTTTCGTTGGCGGCGAATTGTAGTTGTTGTAAGGGGAATCCTGTATCGCCAAGGCGCAACAGACAATATTGCTCAATGCCCATGATGGTACAGATGTTTTTCGTTTTGGCGCCGTATTTGAAGTCATTCACACGAATGATGGCTTCGTAGGTGAGTTGCTTCAGATCGTTGACGATGTCGGCAGTGGGGCTGTTTTTGTCGAAGCCGGGCACTTCGAAGTAATTATCTTTCAAATTGACAGCGGTGGTGATGGCACTGGAACGTCGGATGATATAGCAGATGGTTTTCGAACCGTCGAGAATGCCGATTCCTCCTGTTGCCTGACTGATGGTGACGGGGAGTAGATAGCCGGCGTCGATAGTGAGTTCGGTGAGGGCGTCGAAGTCAATGGTGACAGGCGCTGAGATGGTTTTACCTTGCGGAATAACGGCTTGCTCGGTGGAGAGAGTGTAGTATTTGGGGTCGAGCAGGGTGTAGTCTGTTTCCAGGCGGGCGTTGTAGGTGTTTACCAAGGTAGGATCTACTTTAATGCTGACGTTGACGTCGCTTCCCGTCGGCTGTGAGAGCTGAGCGGCGATTGTTTGTTGACCGGTTTCGATGAGGCGGTTGAAGGTGAAGCTCGTCACGTCCTTCTGTTGGGCGACATCGAGGTAGACTACGCTGTCGAATGGGGAGGCGTTGCTATAGTCCTTGTTGTCGCAGGCGGCTAGTGACAGTAGCATAGCTGCGGTGAGGCTTGAGAGAGAGGCTGTGCATAGGATGCTTCGGAAGATTTTTGTTGTTTTCATGGCATTTGAATTTTTTGTTTCTTTACGGGATTGATAGATATATGTTGTTTCGAATTTCTTCGTTGATATTCTGTTTTTGTTAGCGTCCGTCCGTCGGGTGTTGCCGATGGGGGGGACGTTGCTGATGCTTCTTTTTACGGGGAAGCATTGTTATAAGGATTAGCGTTGTTCATAGCTGCTGGCTCTGGTTTCGAAATGAGAGAAGCCGGGAGTGCTGCTTGTGGAAGCATAGCTTTCGGAACAGTCTACTTTCGTGCGGACACTCCCGGTCTTTTCTTTTTTTAATTTGCTTTGTTTAGCGCAATGCTTACTTTTCAGCAGCCGTTGCAAAAAATTTAGCTATGAAGGCCATGACCCTACTAGTAGTTTTTAGGATATGAAGTACCGGTATAGCTAACTGTTTTTCCACCCCATACTCGTGAAGCAAAATTGTTCATTGTTCCGGAAGCATCATAATTACGTACATTAAACATCATGATTGCACCATAATCGCCATAGTTTTGCGCAGCACTTTGGATTTGTCTTGCACTAGGATAACCGTCGGTGTATTGTATTGACATACTTGCCCATTTGCTGTTTGAAAATCCGGAAGGAGCACCATATCCGTAACCGAAGTTAGGCCACATATAATTCATAGCGTTCAGAGCATTCTGATTGAAATATTGGGCATAGCCGTAATGGAAAGCAGTAATTAACTTACCAGACATTTTCGGATTCGCGCGTAAGGCTGTAATCAACGAACTGAAGTTAGTACCGCTGGGTGACGGGGTACCTGATATTTTTCCGTATTCAGCATATTCGTCATCAAAGTCTACACCATCAAGTCCATTAACTTCAATACAATCAGCCACTTGGTTAGCGAATGAAGTTATTTGCGCACTGGTTAGATTAGCAAATCCCACACCTGTATGATCACCCAGCAAACCGAGCAATACTTTGATACCCTTGTCCTGCAATGGTTTCACCAATGTATTTCTGTTGTTCAGAATGTAAGTCTGATTCGGGTTGTGATATAACTCTACAGTCGAAACTGTGCCGCGAATGTTCGATGCGAACAATATCACGTGATCCACTACATAGTCTTTGTCCGCTTCTGTACCGGTGAAGTAGTATTCACCCATATTTAACGGATTGATATCGTTTGTCTCGATATACGTTGTCAGTTTCGGTGTTTTAACGGATACACCACGGGTCGCTACCGGCTGGGCATCTTGAGATGCTACTACCAAGTCTTCATTGTTGCTGCAACTTGTAACGAACAATACCATAATTAATGTAACTAGAGTAAAAAATAAATTCTTCATGATTTTTTGATTTAAAAGTTAATAACTAATTGTGAATGGGAATTTTTTCACATATAAACACCTCCTTTTTTCTTTTAATTCTTATTATCTGATTATCATTTTTTATCTTGGTTTCTTTTGGTCAGATTATGATTGATCTTTATTTACCAGTCTTTCCTATAAGGATTGTTTTCAGGACCTCCATTTATCCTATTGTCCAAAGCTTTTCCATCATACAATACATCTCCCCATATTACTTCGTCTCTATTAAAATCCCAACTATCACCGTCATCCATGAATGGAAGAAGGCTATATGTGCCTAACATTATACCAACTGCTGTTTCATAGCCACCATACTCATTACCGATGAGATCATTTCCATAAACTATAATATTGCTTTTTTTATATCCTGCGGATTTCCATTTAGCTATTGTCTCTGCTGCCTGGTCTCTATGTTTTATATCAGTGCTAGAATACAGAGGTACATTTACACTACCGTAACATTTTTCATCCAATCCGGCAATGGGTTTTCGCGTGTATTTACTATAAACCTGTGTACCTTCCGGGTTGGGAGTGATGGCTTGCAAGTCTTCCGTTGGCGAAACGTAGCCGTGCCATGCATAATCAATGTGTTTGCCTACTTCGATGCCTCCACATTTGTTGATGTCGTAGAAATATTCCGTAGCGTCTCCTTTATCTACCAATGTGAGCAATTTGCCGGGTAAGGCTTCACGCAATGTCTTGATCAGCATGGGGTATGAAGTGGTGTTCATTGCCGGTGTTCCTGCTTTGCCGTATTTACTGTCATCATCCAATAGGTTTACGCCATCTAGTTGATAACGATTTACCGTAGCTTTCACTTGACTGACGAAATCGGTTATCTGTGTGTTGGTCATGCTGCAAAAGCCTATTCCTTTGCCACCATTTTCAATACAAATGCATACTTTGTGGTCATACTCCTGGAGATGGCGGATGTATTTATCTCTATGTTCCAATACGTAAGACAGGTCGCTACCCAAGCTGAACAAAGCACGTCCACTGGTAGCGTCATAGTCTATTGTTGCTTTTTTGAGGTTTACAATATTCCCCATGTTATATATTGGTGCAGGCATGGTTGAACCTTCCGCTTTGACACTCCATGCGTTGGCGATCAAAGGCTGATACGTTTCTGTATTTACATAAAATACTGAAGTCAGACCGGGCATCATCGGTGGGATTGGTATTGGTTCGTAGCCAGGTGTGCATGTCGTTATCTTTTCCCGGAAGCTTATTCTGTAATAAATCACTTGTTTGGCAGCTTGCACTTCTATACCTGCAAAGTCCCGTTCGAGCGTAATTGCCAACAGGTAGAGCGTTCCAGCTTCCAGTCCTTCGGGAGAAAGGGTGACACTAATATTTTCGGATACTTTCTTTCCAGTGGGTATGGTGAGTGAACCGCCGTCCTCAAAGGTCACATTGGTGACAGGAAATTCTTTCATTTCGGTGCTGTTGTCACTGTTGTATTTCGCTACGAGTTCCGGTGATGGAACAACTTTTACTGTAACGGTCGTTGTAGCGGGCTTGGTTAGTGCGTAAACTATTTCTTCGGTGGCTGCGCCATCGTCTTCATACATGCCCACGGTAATCATGTGGGAAAGAGTCTTTCCACTGTATAGCTGTCCTCCCATGCTATTCATAGGTGTTTCGTCAGGCAGCACACCTCCGATTTGTGTGATATCTCCTGCGGTGCATCCCGTCAATGCTACCAACAACATGGAAAGGGCGAAGTATTTGAATGAGTTATTCATAAGATTGATTTTATAGTATTTATGCATTGTTTTTTATCATTAGTTTCGGTTTCCTGCAAACTAATATTCCATAATTTCCATCCTCTTACTTTCGTCTACATGGATGGATTCATCGTCTGTATAGCCGTCCGGCAAGTATGGTAATTCTTTTCAGGTTGATAATAATCTTCACCTATGGAGTATATTGCCATTCCTCCCAAAGGACCCAAGCCAACTACACGGTTAGGTATTTCGAGCACGGCGTTATGCCATGTTCCGTTTTCGTCCGCTAACTTGCCGTTCATCTTGGTGGCTAGTATCAGTTGCTTTTTTGATAGCGTTGTATGCGTCTCCAGTGTATTTGCCACAAGCAGTTTCAATGCCACGGCTCTCTCTATGTCGGCGGTGTTGAGCACTACGTAGTTCAGTTTCTCCATGTCGGCAGCGTCTACAAAGGTGGGATCCCCTTCAAAAACGAGTGCTTTTCCTGTGGCGGATAGTTTGGAGACAATTAACCGTGCGGACGCTTTGCGTGCAGCCTGTTCAGTATCCGTACCACCATAAAGTGGTATGCCGCTGAAAGCGAAACCATCCATGTTTAACTCTGCAACAGTGGCTACCGCTTTGTCCAACCATGCGCCCAAAGCGGCGTCATCGGGAAGTTCCGTCATTTTCTTGGCATAATCTACGTGGTAGAGCACGCGGGTACTTTTCTCTTGTAGTCCGGGGATATCCTCACGGTCGGCAGCGGTGATGTTCTCAGAGTTTGCCAACGTAACAAAGTCCAGTGAATCGGGCAGGGAACGGAGATAGTTGCCTTCGTTCTTTGAAGGCTCAACGCCGTTGTTGAAGCTCGCGTATGTAATGTAGTGTTCGCGTTCGAGCTTGTAGATGCGAAGCGATTCCATATAACGTGCCCAGAGTTCGGGATTTTGCTTGTCCGGGCCTTGGATGGTGTAGTCCACCTCTTCCGGATCTGTCCAGTCTTCACAAGACGTAAACAGATATCCTCCGGCTATTGCGATTGTCAGGAGACAAGCCATTAAATTGGATCTCAAATAGCTGTGTTTCATATCTTTTTGTTTTTCAAGGTTTTACTTTTATTAATTATTCGGTTTGCAATCCCACCAGAGGCGAATATTTATTTGGTCTCCTCCCAGCATCTGTGCGGCTTCTTCCACGTGTCCTCCGTTGAGGCTGTATTCACTGGCAGGGTATTGCAGGCGACGTATTCCGATGTTAGTAAGTTCGGAATATGAGCTCTTATTGTCAACGATGGGGAGCATTTTGGGATAACCCGTGCGGCGGCGTTCACTCCATGCTTCGATGCCCAGCGGGTAAATGGCAATCCACTTCTGGGTGATGATGCGTTCGAGGTTTTCTTCAAAATGATCTTCCTTGCTGTCCGTATTCCACGCGATTTTGATGTTGGATGGGGCACTGGTGTCGTATTTGCCCAGCGGATCGGCATAGGCTGCTGGCACCATGCTGTTGTCGGCAGCGTAAGCTTCGGCTCCCGATGCTCCGTGTTGGGCAAAGGAGAGGGCTATGCCTTGCTCATAGAGGTCTTTGGCCTCTCCACCCATTGCCCATCCCCGCAATGCGCCTTCGGCACGGAGGAATGCCACTTCGGCGGCGGTCATCCAGGTGTAAGGGTCGGTGGCGGTCATGAGGCGGTTGGAGTAGACGCTTTTCAGTTGGTCGTCGGTCACGCCTGTCGGTAGTGTGCCGATGCGGATACCGTAATAGCCTTCTTTACTGCCGGCGGTGCCGTCTGTTTTGCCGTTGCCTTTACCCATGGTGAAGTATTTTTCGCGGCGAGAATCCTGATAACCGTTCATGTAGCATAGAATGTCGGCACCAATCCGATAGTCGTTCCAAGTGTTGAAACAGAGGGCAGAACGGTTTTCGGCTACATGAAATAGGGCGTTGTCGGCATTGTCAGTAATCACACCCGCCTTCACTGCCGCTTCGGCTATCCGTTGCACTTCTTCTTTCATCTCTGGCACGTAGCAGAGACGCATCGCCATGCGAAGTTGCAGAGAATGGAGGTATTTGCGCCATTGCTCCACGTTTCCGTAATAGACGTCGTCAAGCTTCTTCAGGGCATCGGGGTCGAGTGTGAGGTTGTCCTCAAATGCTTGGTCGGCTTCATCCAGTTCCTTGAACATCTGCTTGTAGATAACATCCTGCGAGTCGTAGGGAGCACTCAATGCAGCGGCTTCTCCTTCCACCACTATCTTGCTGTAGGGGATGGGTCCGAACATGTCGGTAGTGCGTTGCATGATCGCCACTCGCAGCACTTTGGCGATGGCTTGCGGAACGGGCACGTCATTCAGTTTCATCAGATTGCGGTAGTTAGGATAGGTGTTGGTGAAGATGGTGGAAAAGGCTCCTTCCAACCAATCCGACTTGGGATTATATGTTGAAAATTTTTCAATCCATCCGGTGTGCGTGTCACTAAAATATCCACCATAAGCACCACCGCACATGGCTTCCATAAATTGATACAAATGTTCCTGCGTGGGGATCACCTGACCTTCAAGTGTTTTTAATTTGGAACCTACGTTATAGTTGTCTCTCCCCATCTCTTCCTCAGTGGTTTCAAAAGGGTTTCGATTGATATCATTGTCCATGCAACTACTAAAAATAAGCAGCGTGGCAATTGATATCATTGTCAGATTGAACTGTTTTATGTATTTCATGCTATTCATCGTTTTTAGAAGTTAAGCTTAATGTTGAACCCGATGTTGCGGCTGCTCGGCATCATGAAGTAGTCGATACCCTGGTAGAAGTTGCCGGTAGAGGCTACGCTTTCGGGGTCGAACGGCGCTTTATTGTATATCATCCAAAGATTGCGGCCTACAAGTGATACATTGATGTCGCATACGTTGCCTATCCAGCGGCGGGGGATGGTATAACCGATGCGCGCTTCCTGAAGGCGGACATTCGTTGCGCTGTATGTATAGTACTGTGGCAATCCGCTGGAACCGGCGATGACCTCAAACCACTTTTGTGCGTCTACCATCGTACGGCCGTTGACGAGCACTCCACCGGCATCACGGGCGGCAGCGGTTCTTTCGGAAACTCCGTACTCATCCATAGCGGCCTGTGTAGCTGAATATGCGATACCACCGATGCGGGCGGAAATAAGGAATCCCACGTTAATGCCTTTGTAAGAGAAGGAGTTGTTCCATGCCAGATTAGCTTTCGGGAATACGCTTCCCAGTTTGATGTCGTTCAGGTTACCCACTTTGGAGACGTTGCCGGTGGCGTCTATCTGGACTTTTCCCTTGTCGTCGCGCACCACGTCGGAGCGGGTGTAAAGGTCGCCTAGCGAACCACCTTCTTTCAAGATGAACTCAGCCTGTGCCAATCCGCGTCCGTCAGACGTCTTCAGCGGAAGCCGGTCTTTGTTGATGATTTCTCCGGTTTCGGGATGCACGTAGTTTCTTACCAGTTCGGTCAGCGTGTTCTGGTTGCTGGAAATGGTGAAGCTGGTGTCCCAGTTGAAGCCGCTCCAAGTGTGTGCATAGCCTAACATAGCTTCCACGCCCACATTGCGCACGGAACCGGTCTGCACATACAGCTTGTCGTAACCGGAAGATACCGTAATCTGCGGGTCGAACGTTTGGTTGTGCGTGTTGGCGTAATAGAAGGAAGCGCTTATTTTGAAGTCACGGAACAGCGTTGCGTCCAAGCCTACTTCCCAAGAATTGGTGCGTTCGGGATAAAGTGTGCCGATGGGGTAGATGGATTTCTCTTTCCACTGTTGCAGTGTGGCGTCATACGGAAAAGTCGGTATGGTCAGGTAGCGGGGGTAAGGAGAACCCACAGAACTGTATGAACCGCGCACTTTCAGGTAGCTGACCCATTCGGGCAATTTCACCATTTCGGTGATTACTGCCGACAGACCTACCGATGGATAGAAGAAGGAAGGGTCTGTGGTGCCGTGAATTTGTGAAGCCCAGTCGTTACGTCCTGTCAGGGTGAGGTAGAGCATACTTTTCCAACCTACTTCCACGTTGGCGAAGATGGAATACGTTACGTCTCTCCACGCTTCCTGAACGGCACGTTTTTTCACATTGTCGAGGTCGAACACGTTGAATACGTTCGGGATTCCGTTCTCTTGTATCGGTCCACCGTAACTAAAGGTACTGCTGGCATTGTTGCTCAAACTGGTACCGATGTTGGCTACGAGGGTGAAGTCTTTGATACGTTTGTTGATATTCACCAAAAAGTCGGCGTACGTTTGGCTCGTTTCATTCTTAGCAATTGTATAATGCCCCTGGTTGCCGTCGGTCAGCGTGGCGATGGTTCCGGCATAAAGTTTCTGCTCGTATGTATTATTGGAGTTGTCGATACGGATACGCCCCGACAGGTTCAGCCAATCCAGTACATCGTAAGTCAGTCCGGCGGACATCATATAACGCTTCTTGTTGTTCTCGTGGAGATTGCGGTATGAAATCCAATACGGATTCTGCATACGGAGGTTACCTTCGCCCTGTGGCCAGTAAGGTAAGTTGATCTTGCGCGCGTCGCTCCAGCGTTCAAAAATCTTCACCAATGAGAAGTCATCGCTTCGAGGGAACAGGTAAGTCGATACCAAAGGGTTGGAGTATACACCCTGATTAACCATGTTGCGGTCATTCTGGATGATGTAACTGGCTCCTACATCGAGCTTCATCTTGTCGTTAAGGAAACTGGTCGTGTTGCGGAAAGTAAAATTATATCTGTTATACCTATTGTTGGGAACCATTCCGTCGGAATTAGTCGCTGCTGCGGAGAAGAAGGTCTGGTTCTTTTCCGTTCCGGCAGACAAGTTGACGGAGTTGGAATATACTGCTCCCGTCTCGAAAAAATCAGTGGGTTCGTACCCCATACGGCTCGCTTCGTTCAGCTTCGGTCCCCAACTGAGAGTTGTAGAGCCGTTTGCTTTGCCATAGCTTCCTGTTCCGTAGCGATTCTGGAATTTAGGCATTACGAATGGATTCATCCAGTCGATGCCGGTGGACACGCTTGCCTGTAGCTTTCCTACTTTTCCTTTTTTGGTGGTGACAACAATAGCTCCATTGGCTGCGTTGCTACCGTAGAGGGCTGCCGCTGCCGCACCTGTCAGTACGGAAATGCTTTCGATGTCTTCGGGATTGATGTCGGCGATACCTTCCGTAGCACCTTTTGAATCGAATTCCGTACCGCCGCCACCGCCGAAATTAAACATCGGGATACCGTCGATCACATACAGTGCATTGCTGCTCTGCTCAATGGACTTCGTTCCACGCATCACCACTTTACTGGCACCACCCACACCGGATGAACTTGAATTGATTGTGACACCCGCTACTTTACCGTTCAGGCTATTAACGAAGTTCGCGTCTTTGATTTGAGTTAATTCGTCTGATTTTACCTGCTGTACATTATAACTTAATGCCTTCTGTTCGCGCTTGATGCCGAGGGCTGTTACTACTACTTCACTTAATTGCTTGGTGTCGCTCAGTAATTTTACGTCATAGATGTTTCTATCTGTTATTTTCACATTTTGAGATGCATATCCTATATAAGTGAAACTTAATGTACTGCCTGGAGAAGCGGTAATTGTGAAATTACCATCTATATCGGTGATAGCTCCTTCGGAACTTCCTTCCACCTTGATGTTTACTCCGATCAAAGGTTCATTGCTCTCGTCAACGACTTTTCCTGTTACTTTCTTTGCAGGAATTTCTTTAGGCTTGTTGTCCGGAATAATCATAATATATTTCCCCTTGAACAGGTAAGTGAATCCGCTCCCTTTAAGGATTTGTGAAAGGGCGTTCTCTAATGTGACAGCTCTTAGGTTAAGATTTAAGACGGGCTTGTCTTTCAACTGGGAATCATTGTATCCGACAGACAAGTCGGATTGTCTTTCAACTTCTTTAAGTGCCTCAATAATAGATATATTTTTCTTTTGAATGGTAATTTTGGCACTGTTTTGCGCAAAGGAGGGGGTCTGCATCAATAACATGCAGAAAAAAAGAATAAAACTTCTTCCCTTTGCTGTTTGGTTTACTATAAATTCATAAATTTGTAGCATTTTCTTAGTATTAGGTTATTAACTAATTTATTTCACGGTAATTAAGAGTAGAACTCTAATATTGAGAATCTTGATTTCATATCCGGGATAGAGTTCGGGCTCTGTTCCGGATACTTTTTTGCATGTCTGTAAAGGGTTAAAAAGGTTTGTTCTATATTGTATATTTTTACTGTTTGCTGTTTTTTCAGGTCATCTGTTACTTGGGAATCAAATAACAGCGTTTTCCTTTTATTTTATAGTCCATTTGACCGACAACATTTACTATAACGTCCATCACTTCTGATAATGTGGCCTGTTCTTTGAACCGGAAACTATATTTGTCTTCTTTTATATTTTTGAGCTGGTACTCGAATGTGTACGGATATTTGCGTTCGAGTATCGTTATTATGTCTTGGATATTCATTTCTCTGAATACTAGCTCACCACGTTGCCAGGCTGTCACATCCATCATGTCGGGGTTGTTCAGACAATGGAAGCGTGTATGCCTGTTGTACGCCAATTGCTCGTTAGGGCTTAAAATGACTTGTGAGTTCAGATTATTATATTCCACAAGTACGCTTCCCGAAATCAGGGTTGCAGCGGTTATCGCATTTTCCGGATAAGCTGACACATTAAACTCTGTACCTAATGCTGTAACTTGAAAGTCGTTGGATTTGACGATAAACGGGTGTTTTTTGTCAGGCTTGACTTTGAAATTGGCTTCACCAAGAAGAAATACACTACGGTCTTTGCCTGTGAATTCCTGCGGATATAAGAGCGTACTTTGTGAGTTCAGTTGCACTTCGGTTCCATCGGGCAGGATAAGAGTCCGTGTTTCTGCTGTCGGGATGTATTGTTGCAGCAAGTCAGGGGTTGCATCTTTTCCTATTGTAGAGAGATAGATGGAAGAAGCTGCCAAAAGGAAAAAGACGGCGGCGACTGCCTGCCAGATATGAACCGGACGAATCCTGCGTTCTTTCCGTATGGAAGGAATATTCGCATTCTTTCTTAATTGCTCGTATGATTGGTGTGTATTAGATACAATCTTTTGTTGAAGAGCTTCCTGCCAGAGAGTAAGTAATGCATCTTCTTTTTCGGAAGTATGTTCTTTGTCTACCAACCATCTGTAAAATTCTTGTTGAGTAGATTTCGGATATTCGCTTCTAGTGAATAAGGTCAATATTTTCTGGAAATAATTTTTCATTTATGCTATTTATTATTGGTGTTATATAAATAGCACACTTGAAGCGGATGAACTACTTACACGAAATAGAAAAAAAATGCAATAAAAATAATCTTTTTTAATTCCAGCATGGTTCGGTAGATTTGATGTTCTACTGTGCGGACGGAAATATTCAGTTTTTCGGCAATCTCTTGATTGCTCATATTTCTAAGACGGCTTAGTACGAAGATTTCTCTACGACGTTCCGGAAGACGGCTCAGAACCAGACGTACCAATAGCTCTGCTTCTTTATAATAGATAGGTTCGAGTGTGTTATCTGTTTGGAAAAGTTCTTCGATGAGGCTTTTTTCGATCACGCTTTCCTGATATTCTTCTACTATTCTTTTATGTTTGATGAAGTTGATAGTGATGTGTTTGGTCATGGCAAAGATATAATTGGATATCTCTGTGCTATCCCGATCCGACCATATTTGAGGTTGCGTCCATAATTTGGTGAAAACATCTTGGGTGATGTCTTCCGCATCCGCTTCGGATTTTAGTAGCATGAAGGCGAAATATTTCACCGCTGAATAATATCCGGTAAATATCGTCTCAAATTCGTGTGCTAGGAGTATGTCATCTCGGCTTTCGGTCATCGAATTAACAAATTGTTGGAAATTGATTGACAAATTTAAACAAATAAATTAAGATACGAAGAAAAAAAGAATTCTTTATAAAAAAAGAAAATAAAATAGTGACGCTATCCGGGTGGGATGGTGTCACTATAAGTGTTGGATAGTGACGGTATCTTATCGGGATAGCGTCACTATTTTTTAGTCTGTATTTTACCAGTTTCTTTTCACTGTACGGTAGCCATAGCCGATAATTACAAGGAAGCAAATAAACGGAAGAACGAATGAAGCGTTGACAGCGGGCAACCAGCCGACTTCTTTCAGATCAATAATGCTTGCTTGTAGCGGAGGGAGAATGGAACCACCCAGAATAGCCATGATGAGACCGGCGGCTCCGAACTTGGCGTCGTCTCCCATGCCTTTCAGTGCGATGCCATAAATGGTGGGGAACATCAACGACATACATGCTGAAACTGCCACAAGGCAATATAAACCGAGGATATTCTGCAGGAAGATGGTACCTAATGTAAAAATACCTCCGAAGATAGCAAGAATCATCAGTAACTTTCCGGCATTGAGATAGCGCAGGATAAAGGTACAGATAAAGCGGCTGATACAAAAAATAACCATTGCCACGATATTATATTGTTGTGATAACACTTCTGCACTTTTTTCGTCCATGCCTTGTGACATAAACAGTCGTGTTCCATACTGAATGATGAACGTCCAGCACATGATTTGTGCTCCCACATAAAAGAACTGGGCTATCACACCTTCACGATAACGTGTTTCCTTGAAAATGCGTTTGAGTGTAGGGAAGAAGTCTATTTTGTGATTCTGATCTCCGTTTTTAGGCATTTTGACGAATCGTATCAATAGCAGCATCGCTACGATAACCAGTCCGATGATGAGATAAGGAGCGATCAGGACACTAAGGTCACTCTCTTTGATCGCCTGAAATTCGCTGTCGTTAAGCAATGCGCGGTCTTCGGTACACATCGGATGCAATTTCGCTTGAATGAACTGCATGGCTACATACATTCCGAGAAGCGACCCCATCGGGTTGAAAGACTGTGCAAGATTCAAACGCCGGGTAGCCGTTTCTTCCGTTCCCATGGAAAGGATATACGGATTACAGCTTGTTTCGAGGAAAGACAATCCGCAGGTCAGAATGAAATAAGCAATCAGAAACGGATAATACTCACCCGTCATTTTGGCGGGGAAGAATAAGAATGCTCCGAAAGCATACATACCCAGTCCTAACAAAACACCTGCTTTGTAGGAATATTTGCGGATGAAGATGGCAGCCGGAAAAGCCATTGCAAAGTACCCTCCATAGAAGGCAACTTGTACCAATGCTCCATCGGTGGCACTCATCCGGAAGATTTTAGAGAATGCCTTTACCATCGGATTGGTAATGTCATTGGCAAATCCCCATAACGCAAAACAGGAGGTAATGAGAATAAAAGGTATAAGATAACTGATGCCATCTTTCGAAAGGATGGACTGCTTGGTGTGTTTCATGGTTGTTTCTGGTATTTTTTTAAGTATTATACAAATGGAACATTCTTTCCATCGGTTTCCATTTCTCTGCGGAACTCATTCCGGGTGCGGCTTGTTGGAAGATAGCCATATATTCTTCCCACTCTTGTTGGCGGGGAAGGGTGTTCAGGCGTTCCATTGCCGTATCCCAGTCAAAATCAAGGGGAGTTTCGACAATCATAAACAGTCGTGTTCCCAGAATATAAATTTCCATTTCCAGGATGCCAACTTCCCGGATACCGGCAAGGATTTCCGGCCATGCTTCCGCTTGGCTATGTCTTTTCCGATATTCGGCGATTAGTTCCGGAGAATTGCGTAAATCAAGGGTTTGGCAATATCGTTTGACGGGAACGTCATAAGATTGAACCTGATAACCGGTTTTGGATGTTTCCATATACTTTTATTTTTTAGGGTAATATACTTGTGGTGTAACGCTGCGAGTGACAATTTCTCGCAATTCACGAAGATCGGCAATTTCTCCTTTAGCCATTGCCTGCGTCAGAATGTTTCCCATTGCAGTGGCTTCTATCGGACCTGCATAAACAGGAATGCCGAGTTCGTCAGCTGTCAGTTGGTTGAGTAACTTATTTTGTGACCCTCCGCCGATGATATTTAACTGACGGATCGGAGCGGGGAGACAACGGTTGAGCTGTTCCACAGCCTGACGATATTTGAAAGCTAATGACTGGAGTACACATCGTACAGTCTCTGCTTTGCTTTGGGGAACTTGCAAAGCATGACTCCGGCAATAATGAATAAGCGCGTTTTCCATATTTTCCGGATTCATGAATGTGGCGTCGTCTACAGGGATGATTGTATCAATCTTGGCTTTGGCAGCCTGCGGGATGATTATATTATAATCTTGTTCCTCACCACATACTTTCCACTCATTCATCAAGCGTTGCAGAATCCATAATCCTGTTATATTCTGGAGGAAACGGATCTTGCCGTCAACACCTCCTTCATTGGTGAATTGAGCTTTTCTTGCTTCTTCCGTCAGTATAGGTTCGTCCACTTCAACTCCCAGTAGCGACCAAGTGCCGGAACTAAGGAAAGCGATGGGGCTTTCTGTGGCAGGAACTGCGGCTACGGCACTGGCTGTATCGTGTGAACCTACGGCAATAACGTCTACGGCACCCAGTCCGGTTTCGCGTGCGATATCCTCTTTTAGTGTGCCCCTGATTGTTCCGGGAAGAATAATCTCGCCGAACAGATGTTCGGGAAGACCTAAGGCGTGTATGGTATTGAGTGACCAGTTCCGTGATTTGGCGTCCAGTAATTCGGAGGTGGAAGCGATGCAATATTCATTATTGGCTACTCCTGTCAGGAAGTAACTGAAGAGATCGGGCATGAATAGAAGTTGCCGGGCGACTTCCAACTGTATATCTTGATTCTGTTTCATGCTGTAAAGTTGAAACAGTGTATTGATAGGCATCACCTGGATACCGGTCTCGGCATAATGTCGGTGTTCATCTATAAACTTGAATACTTCTGCCGGCATTCCCTCTGTTCTCGCATCCCGGTAACAGACAGGATTTCCTAACAGGTTTCCATGCTTGTCAATCAGTCCGAAATCCACTCCCCAAGTATCAATACCAATACCTCTTACGGCATATCCTTTTTGTGCAGCCAGTTTTAGTCCGGTTTTCATATCTTCGAATAGAGACGGGAAGTCCCAGTAAACATGATTGCCAAGTTTGACCTGCCGGTTGGAGAAGCGGTATACCTCTTCCAATTCCAACTTACCGTTGAAAAGGAAGCCGGCGATGATCCGTCCGCTGCCGCCTCCGAAGTCTGCTGCTAAATAAGTGTGTTTGATGGTATCTTTCATGGTAATGTGCCCGGATGCTAGTTGCTTTTCTTTCCTAATACGTAAATTTCCAAATCTTCAATTTCTGCCGGTGTGAGCACAGAATAATCACCACCGGATTGAACGATGATGCGGCAAGCCATTTCGAAGAAGGTAGCCCGTTCGTATACTTGATCGAAATCTTTTCCGCATACCACTTGCCCGTGGTTAGTCAGTAAAACCGAGTTATGCTTTTGCATGGCTTCTACTACGGCTTTCGCCAGTTCCGGTGAGCCCGGACGATAATATGGAATCACCGGTATTTCCGAACCTACATGGCAAGGAATTTCTGCTGTTACGTTGAAGTTTGCCGGCTTGTTTTTCATGCAGGAGACAGCAGTGGCATATTCCGATTGGAAATGGAGAACGACATTGACGTCCGGACGTTCGCGGAGAATACCTAAATGGAATGTGCTTTCCATAGAAGGTTTTACGCCATTGGAAGGAGTGCCGCTGGCAATATTGCAGATCGAAACTTTTTCTTTGCCAAGTGTGGGAACCCAAGAACCCGTACCGGAAATCAATGCTTCTTCACCGATTCTCCAAGAAAGGTTACCGCTGCTGCAAAGCATTAATTTTGCATCCCCGTAACGGTGTGCCTGTGCAATGAATTGTTCAATATGTTCGTTAGTAATCATAGTGTTCTTATTTAAGTCGTTGTAGGGGAGAGGCTGTTCCGATATTTATTGGGTATACCAGAAGAAGGTAGCCCGCCCCCTACGAACGGCAAAGTTAAAATATTTATTTATACAGGACGAAAAAAACTTGTTTATTTATAGATCGGGCCGTAAGTTGCACAAGCTCTGTAGTCTGCTCCTTCTTTGTCCATGCCGAAGGCATTCCAAGCGGCCGGGCGGAACATCCGGTCTTCTTCCACATTATGCATACATACCGGGATGCGGAGCATGGAAGCAAGCGTGATTAAGTCTTGACCGATATGGCCGTAGCTGATGGCTCCATGATTGGCTCCCCAGTTATTCATAACTGAATATACATCTTTGAAAGCCGGTTTGTCGCACAGGCGGGGTACAAACCAAGTGGTAGGCCATGTCGGGTCTGTACGCATATTGAGTTTCTGATGGATTTCCGGATCGATTTCAACTGTCCATCCTTCTGCAATTTGCAGGACAGGGCCTAAGCCTTTAATCAGGTTCAGACGCATCATGGTTACAGGCATTCCACCTTTTGACAGGAAGTTGGACGAGAAACCACCACCACGGAAGTAATCACGGTCTGCCGGATACCAGGTTGTTGCTTTGAGACAGTTCTCTACATCAGCGTCCGTCAGGTTCCAGGGTTCTTTCATAACCGGATTACCTTCTGCGTCTACTGATTGGCCGGAACCGTCGAGAGTTGTTGCACCTGAATTGATAAGGTGGATGATACCATTGGCTGCCAGACCACTCAATTCTTTGCCGGTTACACGTTTTACAGCTTCAGGACTCCAGTATGTACGTACGTCGGAGAATATTTGTGCACGGTTGGTCAGCAGATGTCCGAACAGCATGGCTACACCGTTGCAAGCGTCATTTTCGGTAGCTACCACAAATGCTTCACGGATGCCGTTCCAGTCGAAAGAAGTATTGAGTAAAGCTTCCGGATAGTCACCGTTAGGATAAAAGTCTGTCCATTGGCGTTGTCCTTGGAAACCGGCTGCAATGGCATTGTGTCCCAAAGCTTCTTCCTTGAATCCCATTTCTTTCAGTTTGGGATTTCCGGTCATCAGGTCGCGCATGATAATTGTCATTTTTACGATGAACTCCCAGTCTGCATCTTTCTGCTCACGGGTTTTACGCTTTTCAGGACGGTTCTTGAAGTCTTCACCTTCGTTGGTCTTGCAATGTTTTTCAGTCCACTCCATTGCTTTGACGTATTCTTCGTGGTCATAGATACCTTCATCCATCCGGCGGATGATTTCTGTGAGGTCTATTGATTCATTGCGCATTCCCAGATATTCCTGGAAGAAATCAGGATTGACGATAGAACCGGCGATACCCATGGATACACTACCCATTGACAGGTAAGATTTGCCTCTCATGGTAGCTACTGCCTGTGCAGCGCGTGCAAAACGAAGAATCTTTTCCGATACATCTTCAGGGATTGTATTATCGTCCAGATCCTGAACATCACGTCCGTAGATACCGAATGCAGGAAGTCCTTTTTGTGCATGTCCTGCCAATACCGCTGCCAAATATACAGCTCCCGGACGTTCTGTACCGTTAAATCCCCAAACAGCTTTCGGATAATGAGGATTCATGTCCATTGTTTCCGCACCATAGCACCAGCAGGAAGTGACGGTAATGGTAGAACCTACTCCTTCTCTTTCAAACTTTTCCGCACAGGCGGCACTTTCGGCTACGCGTCCGATAGTGCTATCGGCAATAACACATTCTACCGGGCTGCCGTCGCCGTTTTTCATATTACTGCTGATTAATTCGGCTACTGCCTTTGCCAGATTCATTGTTTTTTCTTCAAGACTTTCGCGAACGCCACCTTGGCGACCGTCGATTGTGGGACGAATCCCGATTTTCGGATACTTTTTCATGGTTTCTATCTATTAAAGGATTAATTAATATCTGTGCTGAACTGTGCTGATTGTATTGTAAAAAAAATTAAAGCGACTTTCGAAGTCTTACTTCTGTCGGCAAGAACTTTTGTACCGTTACATTATTAAGAACGAAATTAGCAGCTTCGTTTCCCATCATTTCCCAGTCAATACTCAATGAGGTTATTCCTTCGTCAATCACTTCGTAAGAAGGAATATCATTGTATGCCAACAAGCCGAAATCTTTTCCGCATTTCAGCCCTTCCAATCTGCCTTGTTTCACTACCTTTACCACATCTTGTTGCTTGATAGCAATGTAGGCAACTCCCTTGCATATTGTCAGATTCTCGATGTCCTCCTGAACCTCACAGAGGAATCCCTGTTCCTGACAGAAACGGGTGAAATATTCCTTGCTGCTTTGAGGGTGCTTCAGGCTTTTCGGAAACAGAAAAACAAGTTGGTGATAGTTTTTCAGCCTTTCCCTGAGCAAATGCAATGCCTGATAGAAAGATTCGTCGAAATCTTGACAGATATATGAATACTTCTCTTTTTCGAATTTGCCGAAATCAAGAAGTAGCAATTTGGTGGGATTAATTTTATTGAGAGCTGTGCTGAATTTCTCGTTATCGAAATTCATCACGATGTATTTGTTGTATTTTCCTATGGATTCCCGGATGATGGTGTTAAATAACCGTTCGTTGTATTGATGAAACAATAAATCTACCTTATAATTAATAGGCAGATGCTTGACGAAACTATTGTATAATGCTTCTTTGAAAGGAGTGTATTGGTCGAGCAGTAATAAAACATTGGTTACCTGGCTCGTCACGTAATATCCTTTTCCGGGAGTGGAGTCGATCAACCCTCGTTCGCGTAAATCAAGGAAAGCTTTGAAAACGGTGTCGCGTGATACTCCGTATTGAGCACTCAACTGATTGATGGAAGGCAAAGAATCTCCTTCAAGAAATTCTTTCCTGGAGATTGCCTGGCTAAGTGCGTCCGCTAGTTGCGTAACCTTGCTCGACTGTTGTCCGAATGTTGCCTTTTTATCAGTTCGTTTCATGCTGTAAAAATAAGTAATACTGTGCTGAACTATGCTGATGCAAAGAAAGACATTTTATTCTGAAAGAGAATAATTATTTGCTATGTTTTATAGCATAAAGTAATAAAAAAATCCCCTCCGGCGAACCGGAGAGGATTATAGCTTTTTCCTAATTTCTTATTCGGAATCTGCTGAAATTTATTCAGCAGCAGCTTCTGTTGCAGGAGCTTCTTCAGCCGGAGCTGCAGCTTCTTCTGCAGGTGCTTCAGCAGCAGCCTTTTCAGCAGCTTCAGCAGCTTTCTTTTCAGCGAGTGCTTTTGCTTTCACTTCGTTGATTTTCTTTTCTGCTTCCAGACGTGCTTTCGCTTCCGCTTTCTTAGCCTCGTCCTGTTTAGCTTTCAAAGTAGCCAAACCTGACTGTTTGTTGTTTTTCCAAGCTTCGAATTTAGCTTCAGCTTCTGCTTCTCCGAATGCGCCTTTTGCTACACCGCCCAGAAGATGTTTCTTCATGTAAACTCCTTCACGAGAAAGGATGTTACGTACAGTGTCACTTGGTTGTGCACCTTTCAGTACCCATGCCAATGCAGCGTCGAAATTCAAATCTACTGTAGCAGGATTGGTATTTGGGTTGTAAGTACCAATCTTCTCAATAAATTTACCATCACGTGGTGCTCTGCTGTCTGCAATTACAATTGAATAGAACGCGTAACTTTTACGTCCGTGTCTCTGCAATCTGATTCTAGTTGCCATTTTTAATAATTGTTTTTAATGATTGATTTGAATTATGCTATTATCTCGTAATAGCGGGCACAAAGATACGGCTTTTCTTTTGATTGACAAACATTTCGCCTCTTTTTTACGAATACCGTTTCGGATAGCGGAACAAGATTGCGAGCAGGGCGCATGCTCCCATTGTAAATGGATAATAGAGATTGCCGATGATACTGATAGGGGAGATGCTGGCAAGTCCTGCTGCAATCAGCATCTGTGCTCCATAAGGGATAATTCCTTGTATCAGGCAGGAGAAAGTATCGAGGATACTGGCTGTTTTTCTCCGGTCGAGATGGAATTTTATGGCAATATCTTTGGCAATCGGTCCGGTTGTGATAATGGCAATCGTGTTGTTGGCAGTGCATAAATTGGCAATGCTCACCAGGGCGGCAATGCTTAGTTCGGCACCCCTCTTGCCATTGACATGGCGGGTGAGTTTCCGGATGATGAAATCAATACCACCGTTATAACGGATGGTTTCGAGCATACCTCCGGCCAGCAGAGTGATGATAATCAATTCTCCCATGCCTGTAATTCCTGTCCCCATGGCGCCAAACCAGTCGAATATACCGAAGCTACTGGTAGCGATGCCGATGATACCAGTAGTCAATATACCTATTATAAGTACGAGCATTACATTAATTCCGGCAATGGCTGTTCCTAATACTATTATATAAGGTATCACTTTGAGCCATTCAATGGTTTGTGTTTGAGTGGGAGCAGTAATGGACAATCCTTGGAATATATAAATACCCAGCACGATGATGGCTGCCGGCACCACTATCATCGAGTTTACCCGGAATTTGTCGCGCATTACACATTCCTGAGTTTTGGTAGAGGCAATGGTGGTGTCTGAAATAAACGACAGATTATCTCCGAAAAAAGAACCACCGACTACGACAGCCACCATAAAAGGGAGTGCTATCTCCGTCTTTTCTGCCAGTCCTACAGCAACGGGAGTGAGGGCGACAATAGTTCCCACGCTGGTTCCGATGGATAAAGAGATGAAACAGGCAGCAATAAAGATGCCGGCCAGCAGCAGATTATCCGGGAGAATATGTAGTGTCAGATTGACGGTGGCATCGATTGCGCCCATTTGCTTGGCGCTTTGTGCAAAAGCTCCGGCAAGAATGAATATCCATATCATCAGGAGGATGTTCTTATTGGCAGCTCCTACTGAGAATTGGTAGATACGCTGGTCCAGTTTCAAGCCGGGGGTAATGGCGATGGCATAACAAGAAGAGACGAGAAAGGCCACAGTGATAGGCACTTTATAAAAGTCGTTGACGAGGATGGACGTCACCAGATAGAGGCAGAGGAATACGAGTAACGGACTCAATGCCCACCAGTTTCCGGGACGGTTTTTATGTATTTTTTCTTCAGTCATAAATGGACGTTGTGGTATTTATTTTATTCTAAATATTTGAAATAGCGGTGCAAAAGTAGTGTTTTTCGCAGGAAGTGGCAAAAAAGAATAGCTAAAGTAACATATTTATAACAAGCCCGAATATGTTATTGTTTCTAAAGAGAGTGGCTTGAATATATCATCTCCTATTTCATGGTTTTCACGGTCTTAAATAAAATAGGAGATGATATATTTCTTTTACAGTAAGATGATGCGCTTTTGTACGATGTCTATTAATTGGGCTTTTAACTGTTGTGCATTAATAGGCTTAGGCATATAACCGTCGAACCCACTTTCTATCACCTTCTGCTCATCTGAAGCATAGGCAAAGGCGGTAATGGCAATAATTGGCACTTTAGCCGAGTATTTCCGGATTTCTTTGGTTGCTTCGTAGCCGTCCATAACAGGCATATTGATGTCCATTAGTATGATTTGCGGATTATACTTATTGAACATTTCTACTGCTTCTTGTCCATCCCAAGCATGAATCAATTGATATTCTCCCTTTAATATGGATGCAAATAATTTGTAGTTGCTGTCATTATCTTCTGCAATCAGAATGCTAAGTTTGTTTTTCTCTATGGTTATTGGTTGGAGCTCTGTCTTTGCAGTGTCTTCATCTACAGCCACTGCGGCTTTATATGGTAGTGTAAACCAGAATGTGGAACCTTTTCCTTCTTCCGAATTTACTCCGATAGATCCTCCCATGTGCTCTACTAATGTCTGGCAAATAGAAAGTCCTAACCCTGTACCTTGTTCAAAGCTGTTTAGTTTGACAAAACGTCCGAAAATGCTCTTCTGTTTGTCTTTGGGTATACCGCAACCTGTATCGCTGACATAAAAATAAATTTCTTTGTCGCGAAGTTCATAGCCAAAACGAATATACCCCTCGGTTGTAAATTTGATAGCATTGCTTATCAAATTGATGAGTAACTGCGATAGACGGTTCTTTTCAGTATGGATAAAGCAGGTTTCCATTGTCGGATGACAGCTTAGCTGTACTTTATCCGATTTAATTTTTAGCTGTAATGAGCTTGTTAACTCATTCATCACCTTATTCAAATCAATGTTGGAATACTGAAATTCCAATGTTCCGGCTTCAATCTTTGATAAATCCAGAATATCGCTGATTAATTGTAATAACAGCGTGTTATTATTTTCAATGATGCTCACATACTCCTGCTTTTCTTCTTTTTCGTCTGTTGATGCTAATATACTGGAGAAACCGACAATAGCATTGAGAGGAGTACGGATTTCATGACTCATGTTTGCGAGGAAAGCTGATTTGAGACGATTGGATTCTTCTGCCCGGTCTCTGGCTGTCATCAATTCCATTTCCATCTTTTTTCGTTTGGTGATGATTAAAGAGGAGCCGACCAGAGACAGTGGCTTTCCGTTTTTATCACGAGTCTCTACAGCAGCTTGCGCTTCTACCCATTCTATTCGATGGATGTGATTCTGTATGTTGACTACCCGATATTCTTCCCTAACCTTATCCGAACGTCCTTTTAGCAGATCTTCGTAGGCTTTTTCTACACGTTTGCGGTCTTCTTTGAATATTTTAGAGAAATATTGAGAGTCGGGTACTGCTAATTGTTCTTCACTTATATCTTTTTCATTTGTACTGAGTTCGATGGGTTTGTTGATGTCGCAAAGTATAGTTTTGCTTAATAAATCCCATTTCCAGGGCACAATATTGGCTACGTCCAGTGCCATTGCAAGCTTGTTGTTGGTAGCACTCAATTTTTGTTGGGCTTTGTATAGTTCTGTACTGTCCAGACAGAAAATATCGACAATGTTATTGTGGTGAGTACCTTTCAGGACTATATCATAGAATGCATCTATCTGTTTAAAGTAATATGGGAAAGTGATGGCTTTGTTTTCAGTAAGTGATATTTTGGTGAAATGCAGAAACTCTGGCATGGATTTAGGGAATAACTCACTGGCCTTTTTGCCTATTACGTCTTCTTTGCGGAAGAAGTTTTTTTCAAAGTGAGAGTTTACATTCCGATATATTAATTCTATTGGCGTGCCTTCTTCGTTCATAATTAACTCTTCTTGCATATAAAGTATAGGCATATTGTTAATCAGATTCTTGTAGGAAGTCATCGTGTCAATCTCTTTCTGTTGTAACTTCTTTAATTTATTCAGATGATTGATACGGTATTGAAAGAGTAGAGCAAGCAGTATGAAACAAACGACTGATCCTAAAATGAAATATCCGTATTGTTCCCAAAAAGTAGGTGGCTTGTTAAAGAAAATTGTGTTGGAAGGACATAGATTCGGTGATAATCCTTTACGGAGCAATACACTGTAATTGATTGTAGGGGCGGCATTCGAAGGTTCGTAAAAAGGAATTTCGGCTGCTTGTTTCCCATCTAATATTGCTTGGATTGTTTCTACTATTTTTTTGTTGTATGTATCTTGGTCGTAGACGTATCCTCCTATCGTTCCTCCTGTATTGTCTTTGATTGTCAACATGCCAAGACTGAATAAAGGAGCGGATGTTGTGGGGATTAGCCGGTGAGAATTTATAACCAACGAAGTGTTACCGGCAAATGTGTGTTTGTAGAACCAGGAAGAAAAGAGTATTCCTGTTATTTGGGGGTCAATAGAATAAAGAGTGTCTAACAAATGGTTAATCCGCATCTTTCGAGGAGATATGAATTGATAATTGATATCCGGATGATCCTTTGCTAATTCTTGCTCAATAACTGTGTTGTAAGTCTGGTTGTTTTGCCGTTCATCACCGATAAATATGAAATTCTTTATATGGGGAGTCATTCGGCAAATTAGTTCTATATTCTCTTTAATATAGAAATTAGAATGTAAGAAAGTTAGATTATAAGGTTTGGCTATGTCCGCTATTGGGATTCTTGCAGTTACGTCAATCGGTTTCTTTTGGAGATAAAACTCTTTCGGTCCGATATAATCTTCTTCGGCGCATAGTATAATCGGAACATTCCCCCACATCTTCCTGAAGTCATCCCGTAATATCATACTGGAATTTCCTATCAATATCAGCATTCGTGGAGAATGTTGTCTGTATTTTTCCAGGATCGTTTGTTTGAACTCTTTTAAAGTAGAGTCTGCATCCATCATTAGCATATTCATATGTTCGGTATAGAGTGCTAGTTGAGGAAGAGTTTGAGTGTATTCGGTTATCGCGGAAATCATTCTAAAACTCCAGGGAGCTGCTTCTGTATATGAATTAATAATTAGAAGATAATTGGAAGAGTTTACTGAATCTTTTTGAGCTAGACTCGGAGTGGTGAAAGAAAACAATAAACAGAACGACAAAAAAAGTTTTATAAGATAAGAGGTATTTGCTTTTATTTGATTGTGTGTTGTCATTAAATTTTAATGTTTTTTGATGGTTTATTAAGTTTATGTGATTACAAAGGTATTAATAATAAATGGATTAAACTAAACTTTGGTCATGAAAAGTAAATAAAAGAGAGAAATTTATACGCTTTTTAGACGGGCTTCTTATTTGACTTTATAAGGGTGCGTGAACCAGAAACGGGAACCGGTCCCTAACTTGGATTCAACACCGATAGTCCCCCCGAGGTGCTCGATAATACTTCTGCAAATAGACAGGCCTAACCCTGTGCCTTTTGAAAAAGAATTGAGTTTTACAAAACGTTCGAAGACCCGACTTGCTTTATCCGGAGCAATCCCCATACCCGTATCTTTGACGGAGAACTCTATTTCATCTGTTTCTTTTTTATGATGATATTCAAGGAGAATTTGGCCTTCTTTGGTAAATTTGAGAGCGTTATTTATGAAATTGGTGATTACCTGCATTAAACGCTTTTTATCTGTATAAATATAATATTGAGGTAAGTCCGGAGTCAGCAAAACGGGGACGGGCTTATCTTCTTTTATATCATAATTGCGCATTATATCTTCACAGAAGCTCTTGATGTCCAGATGATCCATGGTGAAGTCGAGTGTTCCGGCCTCTATTTTGGATAAATCGAGAATATCGGATATCAGTTGTAAGAGAAGTTCTGTGTTTTCCTGCATGATATCGACATAATCCTGGCGGTCCTTTTTGTCATCCGATTCGACCAGTAAACTGGCAAAGCCGACAATCGCATTTAACGGAGTGCGGATTTCATGACTCATATTGGCAAGAAAGGCCGATTTTAAACGATCCAGATTTTCCGCTTTTTCTTTGGCTATTCTTAGTTCTTCCTCTATTGTTTTTTGATGGTTAATATCGACACTGGTGATTACGTGTGCCATCTGTCCGTCTATCCAGTCAAATGCGGCACTGAATACACGAAACCAACATTTGTCAAATGGACGTTGATAATCCCAGGAGTAAACTTTAGTTGGCAACCCGTTTTCATCTATCAAATGTTTCTTCGGGCAAAACTCACATTCTCCGGTTTTATCTTTATATAGAGCCTGCCAGCATTTTTTTCCTTCAAAATGTTCAATTCCTCCGTATGGAGCAGCCATGGATTCATTGGCATATAGCATATCATGAGAGTCGAAAGAGTTTACATAGATGTCAACTCCCATGTTGTTCATGATACTACTTAAAGTCTTGCTTGCCCGTACTTCCCTTTCTTTATATTCACGCACTGCTATTTCCTTGGAGAGTGATCCTAAAATGAGATGAATTATTTGCAGTTCCTCATCGGTGAAAGATATTGCATGCTCCCTGTCTGCAAATCCGATGAATCCGATGATTTTTCCTTCGGAGTCTTGAATTTGCCGGATCAGTAAAGAATTGACTCTATAAAAATCAATGATGTCTACATCATCCCAGGAAGCGTTTTGGGTTCTGCAGGCATAAAAAGGTTTGCTTTTGCCATTTGCGTGGGCAACGTGTTGATTGCTCATTTCACTGATTTCAAAACGCTGGCGCAGGATATTGTCGTTATTTCCAATTGTTTCCTTTAAATAAAAGTAGCGAAATCCGTCCGTTTGATAAATGAATGCTCTTTTAAAACCATAGTATTCGCAAATGTCCGTAAGTGATTCTGTGATTTTTTTCTCAATAGAGTCACAGCTATTCAGTCTTTCTAAGAAATGAAGTAAAAATGCATGGTAATTCTCTCTTTCTCTGATCATATTGTTTTAGGCATCTTGTTTGGTTATTTAAACTCGAAAGGAGTATGCTGTTTATCTCTTTCAAATCTTCAAGCTGCTAATATACGGACTTTAAAAAAATGATGAATGCTGTTTCTGATTTTTGTAATGTTCCGTTTTTCTTTTTCTTGGTACGAAAAGAGAATGTAATGAATGATATTTCCCTTGGATTTTAGTTAACTAACAACGATCTTTTAAGAAATAAATAGGTGAACTTGTACGGATTTGTTGAATTAAACGCTGTTGGGGGAAGTTAGTCGGTATTTGAATTTTTCGAATCTGTAAGTGATTGATTATTAATGCGTAATAAATGTGCGTTTTTCCTTTAAAACCAACGGGTCGTTCCTTTTAAAGGAACGACCCGTTGTACTAAATCCCGCATACGTAATAGCTAAAGTTTGCTATCTGTATGCGGGA
>ERZ1036402.219-NODE-219-length-46915-cov-4.892638_pt1 | contig 46915 bp, 44 predicted proteins | sample MGYA00514216_ERZ1036402 | MGnify/ENA primary metagenome ERZ1036402 (study PRJEB33795, sample SAMN09464942) | human gut metagenome | host: Homo sapiens | place: USA: Stanford, California | collected 2016-11 | study: EMG produced TPA metagenomics assembly of the...
TGGAAGTGGAAGTGTCAAAGGACTTCGCGGGAAATTAGAAATGCCTGAAAAGAAAAAAGGCTTCTTCGCAAGATTCAAAAAGAACAAAGACGAACAAAACGATAACAAAAAGAGTAAAGAATCTACAAAGAAAAATAAATAATCTAATACATTTCTACGGGAAGATAACTTTCATGGAAATGTCTGGAGATTACAGAAACCTCCAAAATGATGCCAGTTAATACACATCATTTTGGAGGTTTCTTTTACTCTTCCCTCAGATTTTCAACACTTTCATTTCTCATTCTTCTTTAGAAGTCCATATTTTTTGTAATCTGAAAGTCTCCTGCATCTTTGGACTTTACATTGATCCGGATCTGACAGTCTGCCAATGGCTCATGATTGACATCCAATATATATCCGACCTTTACATTGATATTATCCTCTGACACTTCCACTTCCATTTCTTTTGTATGGATACCGATCAGAAGCTGTCCATACGGTGTCTGGTAATATGTAAGATTCTTTTTATTCTTCTCAAATACCATGTGCACATTTGATACACCGCTCTTCATCACTTCCAAAGTGTCCTCTCCGGTAATCTTTATTCGATTTTTTGTAATGCCCGGTATGCCCTCTGTAACTTCATCGAATAAAATGTAATGTTTTCCATTTTTGAGGAAATAGTTAGCAGGAGCAACGACTTCAATAGGTTCATACTCTTTCTCCTCCTCCAGTACGTCCATCTGCAGTCCCGAAATACTTATTAATACGTCTTTTGTCATACTCTCACCTGTACTTTTTGTCTGTCATCTCTCATATTGTTGCATTCTAATATTCTTCAATATTGATCTGCTTTGTCGTCTCAATATCATACGGCAAAATAGAATTGGCAAACTGCTTGAACTTATCTGCCGCATCACTGACATAGAAGGAATACTCTCCATGTTCTTCCTGGCCATTCACCGGAGCGTCTCTGAGCATCTCTTCTTCCTCCAGAAGCCGCTTAAGATCCATTGCAGTCTCATATGCCGGATTCACAAGATGAATCTTTTCTCCCATATATTCCCGGATTGTTGAGCGTAAGAGTGGGTAATGGGTGCAGCCAAGAATCAGTGTATCAATATCAGATTCTCTCATATCTGACAGATAGATATCAATGACTTCCCGGGTAATCTTATGTTTTGCAAATCCTTCTTCCACAAGCGGTACAAACAGGGGACATGCTCTTCCGGATACACTGATCTGAGGGTCCTCTGCCTGTATCAGTTTTTTATAAATCTCACTTTTTACCGTCGCCTCTGTACCGATCACTCCGATTTTTTTATTGATCGTCTCTTCCCTTGCCGCCCTCGCTCCCGGTGCAACAACACCGATGATCGGGATCTTAAATTCTTTCCGCACCGCATCCAGAGCAAGCGCACTCGCTGTATTGCAGGCAATCACAATCGCCTTCACTTCCTTCGTCAGCAGGAAGCGGATAATCTGACGGGAATAGCGGATAATTGTAGTTTCCGACTTGCTTCCATAAGGTACTCTCGCAGTATCTCCGAAATACACAATACTCTCATTAGGAAGCTGCCGCATAATCTCCCTTGCCACTGTAAGTCCTCCGACTCCGGAGTCAAATACGCCGATCGGCATATCTTTCTTATTCTCTATCTTCACAACATTTCTCCTTCTATCTGCCATATCTGTTCTCTATTGTACCCGCTTATCAGGCAGATTTCAAGGGCATGTTCCCTTTACTCAAAATCCCGGTCCAATGAGAAGCAAAAAAAGAACATTTTCAATCATCCCCCGTCACTGGATGCCCGTCCGAATTGAAAATGTTCTTTCTTCCTTTGTCAGTCAGAGAAAGCCATCTGCTCTGCCGTCCTCACAGACAGATTGTTTCTCTTATAAAATCACTAAATTGCCAGTTTTTTCGCAATCTCAAGCTGATACTCTGGAAGTTTCTTTTCCATGTTCAGCGCTTCATCAATATCCACATCAATATATTCACCATGCTTGTATCCTACCACACGGTTCGTCTTTCCTTCGCAGAGAAGTTCTACTGCCTTTGCACCCATGATGGAAGCATACACCCTGTCCTTTGCTGTCGGGCTTCCACCGCGCTGCATGTGTCCAAGGATTGTCGCTCTTGTCTCCATTCCAGTTGCTTCTTCGATTCTCTTTGCCATGTTGATGGAATCTCCGACACCTTCTGCATTGATGATAATATAATGTTTCTTTCCACGGTCTCTGTTATCAATAATTCTCTTGATAATTTCTGACTCATCGTAATTGTGCTCTTCTGGAAGAAGGATCTCCTCTGCACCGTTGGCGATTCCACACCACAATGCCAGATACCCTGCATCTCTTCCCATAACCTCTACAATACTGCAGCGCTGATGAGAAGTCGAAGTATCACGCACTTTATCAATTGCTTCCATTGCGGTATTCACCGCTGTATCAAAACCGATCGTATACTCTGTACAATCAATATCCAAATCGATTGTTCCCGGGATTCCGATTGTATTGATTCCGAGATTTGCAAGCTTCTGTGCTCCGGCAAAAGAACCGTCTCCACCAATGACAACAAGCCCTTCAATTCCGTATTTCTTACAGATTGCAGCAGCCTTCTGCTGTCCTTCTTCTGTACGCATTTCCTTACATCTGGCAGTCTGGAGAATCGTACCTCCTCGCTGAATTGTATCAGATACGTCTCTTGCTGAAAGATCGATGATCTCCTCTTCCATCAGTCCCTGATATCCTCTTCTGATCCCTCTTACTCTAAGTCCTTTCCCCAAAGCTGTTCTGACTACGGAACGGATTGCCGCATTCATTCCCGGAGCATCTCCACCACTTGTCAGGACACCGATTGTGCGTATACGCTTTGCCATGATATTACCTCCATTTACCTATACCTAAATATTATTATTACTATTTATATATTTTGTGATTATTTTAACATACTTAAAATTTGTTTTCAATGCATTTTTCGACAACTTTCACACGTTCTTCCCCATAATAATTTGTCAGTCTGCTCAAAATATTCGGTTCAATCCCAATGTTCCAGTTACGCGGAAGGCGTTTTACCGCTTTCTCTGCCTTACAATAAATTACAACTGTGTCATCTCCTTCAGAATCCTGGAGCATGCCCATCAAAAGCTTTTCTTCCGCAAGATAACTATTTTTGTCTGCAAACTGGATCCAAAGTTCTCTCTTTACTTGATGAAACGGAATAATCTTCTCACAAATCAGTTTGCTAGGACGGTCATCTTCCTCAGAAACTCTTCCTTTGACAAACACCTTCTTATCTTCTTCCAAGTATTGTCTGTTCGCCTCATAATCTCTCGGGAACACGACAACTTCCACCGTTCCGAGCAGATCTTCCACGGTAATAAATGCCATCATTTGATTTGTCTTCGTATGCTTGATCGTCTTCCCAACGATCATGCCCCCGATGATTTCTTTCGCACCGTCATGCACCTTTGTCCGGTTTGTCTCCTCATCAAGCTGAAAGTCCAGTGTAGTTGCCGACACACTTTTCTTCCACTGCTCTTCATAAGCATCTAATGGATGCCCGCTGATATAAACACCAAGCACCTCCTTCTCAAATGCAAGAAGCGTCTCTTTTTCATATTCCCCAACATCCGGAAGCTGGATCTCAAATTCTTTCTTCTGATCTTCGTCGACAAAATCAAACAGTGACATCTGCCCGCTCATCGAAAATTTCTTTTCCTGATTGACATTGTCTACAATCTGAATATAGATCATCATAAACTGCTTTCTTGTCCCGCCAAGATTATCTAGCGCCCCTGCTTTGATAAAGTTTTCAATACTTCTTTTATTTAACATTTCTTTTAAGGAAATCCGTTCAATAAAATCTTTCAGTCCCCGGTACAATCCATTTTCTTCCCGTTCACTTACAATTGCTTCAATGACCGGCTTCCCGATACTTTTGATCGCCGCCAGTCCATAGCGGATATTTCCCTCATCTACCGAGAATCCACTGACTCCGCGGTTGATATCCGGCGGAAGGATTTTGATGCCCATCTGCCTTGCCGCATAAATATATTCTGATACCTTTGTCGGATTTTCAATCACAGATGTCATCAGCGCTGCCATAAACTCAATGGGATAGTAATATTTCAAATAGGCTGTCTGATAAGAAACAACTGCATATGCTGCAGCATGAGATACCGATAGGTAAGACTTTGGTATTATCTCCATCTTTTCCCCCGGTCCACACCGGACATGCACCTTTCAGCGCATCCGGCGTTCCCCCGAAATTAGAATTAAACCAATGCTACTATGGCTGCTGCATTTTAACACATTGGTATAGGAATTAACGAATCACCTGCTTTTGCTAACAAAATTTTGGCTCTATCGTAGATTTGATATCAATTGGCTCATTGTGAGCCATCTTTCTGTATTTGTTGACTTTCTTCAGTATTGGCTCAGTAAGTTGGAGCTCTTTGAGATATTTGTCAATTGTTTCCTCCATGTTCTCTCGGAGTTTTGTGATGACAGTGAATTTCACTCGTATCATGAAAAACTCTTTGGGTTATTCCACATTTTCCACGTTGTGCAGAATATAAAGACAATTTATTGTCATTGAATTCTGTACTTGCTCCATAGCTTGGATTCTTCATTAATTGTATTAGTATAACCGTATTAAGCTTCAGATTATTGTGCATTCCTTCTCTTCCCTCTGGAGTGTATGGACATACTCTTTCCAGTTTTGAGATTGGAGGTTTTGGACTAACATATCCTATAGGGTAAATGGGTTCTCCACTAGCTTTGATATATCTCAAAGCTTTTGATTTTCCATACCGTTCTTTTTCAAATTCTGTTAGCCCTCTGCCTTTTCTTGCAAGCTTGCTTTTTCTACTGTTTTTGACATGTAGTCTGGATTTGGCTATAACATCGATACAATGCTGTATCGTTCTAAAATCCTTACTAATATCAGTTGCATTATTGTAATAATTTTGTACTCCCAATACCATCGAATTATATCTTCGTACAATCGACGTGGTATGTTGTTTGTTTTTTGCATGTGCAATTTTAGCAAACTGATATTTTAAATCATCACTGACCTTTTGAAGTTTTTTGTCACTTACATGAGATTTGACTTTCCAACCATTTCCCTTGTTATAAAGTTTGAGTTTGAATCCCAAAAATTCCATGTATTCATGCTTGAGGTTGACAACTCTTGTTTTCTCTTCAGATATTTCAAGCTTCAATCTTGTTTCTAGCCATTCGGTTATTGCAAGTTTTGCTTTACATGCATCTTCGTAGTTTCTACAGAAGATTCTGAAGTCATCTGCATATCTGATAATATACATCTCCTTGAGCTTTGTATTTCTCATTGCTTTATATGCATTTGATTTTATTTTCTTACCTGCCTTATTGTATGGTAGGTCAAAGTTGTCTATGACTGGGTTTTCCAACCATTGACTGTCAATCCAATGGTCAAGCTCATTTAGTACAATGTTTGCAAGTATAGGCGATATAATGCCTCCTTGTGGTGTACCTTTATCAGGATATAGCGTATCTCCATTTGGGAGCCTTATTGGAACTGTTAAAATTCTCTTAATAATGAAAATTAGTTTCTTATCATGTATTCCTAGTGCCCAGATTTGTTTAATGAGTTTTGAGTGATTTACATTATCAAAGAATCCTTTGATATCGAATTCAACTACATAGCTCAAATGTGACCTTTGCATTAGTCTGTGTGTTTCTGCTATTGCATGTTCAACACATCGATTTGGGCGAAATCCATAACTGTTTTTCGAGAATTTTGCTTCACAAATTGGTTCCATTACCTGCTTTATACATTGTTGTATAAGTCTATCCCATATGCATGGTATACCTAAAGGTCTTGTTGACCCATTTGGCTTTGGAATTTCTTTTCTTCTAACTGGTTTTGGTCGGTATCCGTGTTTACTACCGCTCATGATAAATCTGACACGTTTCACCACTTCATCAGTAGTCATTTTTCCTATGTCTTTCATCGTGAGTTTATCGGTGCCAGGGGTTTGACTTCCCTTGTTTGCCTTGATTTCTCTGTAGGCAAGCTTGATATTTTCTTCAGAGAGTATAATATCCATTAGGTTGTCAAATGTTTTCCCTTCTTTACTCTTTCGATATAGTTCATCGAAAGTATCTACCATATTGTAGTATTCGGAGTGTCTTATACTTTCTACAACTTTAATCTTGTCTTTCTTTGTAGGCACAAGGCATCACCTCCTCTATTGGAATAGATTGAGTGACTTTTTTGTCTTACTCGAAATCCTTGTTGTAGATTCGATATTCCTATTATTCTATTTCCGGCTTGAGACCATTCCTCCATTCCCATTACAGGAACTTCTTCGGTTCGATCTCTACTTTTCAGCACCAGTTCAAACGCTTATTTTTCTTCGTCGTCTTAGATGTATTATTACATCCCTGATACCTTTCCTCGTACCAATAATCCTATCTGTACATATATACCCTTAGGTGCCTAGCTCTGATCCTGTTAGCTTGATAGTGCCTGTAACACTATATGGTCTTTCATAACAAAAATTCTTACTAAACCACACTAACGACGCGTCCGCGTCCTTATGAGTTTCCTCATAAGCTTCATATAGACTCTTAAATTCGCTGGTTCGTCAGCTGTGTAGATGCCACAGCATTCTCACCATAGGTATTTTATAGACCCCGGCATATCGTCATCCATGCCTTTCATAATCAATTCACACGGGCGGACTCTAGTCTCTTTTGTACCAATGTTACTAGCGATTATTACTTAGTTTAGGTTAACTTCTGCCGACTTCACCGAACTTCGAACTATTTAACTTTCGTTTTATATAGCCCGTCGGAGTATTAGGTAGGATGTTTCAGGGCGTTACTCCATCATTCCATCCTGTCGGATTATCAGTTCTCCTCTTAAATGGTTTCCCTTTTCATCATAGGGACTTCTTTATGAGTGCCAGTTCTTTGTTTATTTTAAACTGGAACGAGTCGAACATTTATTGAACGCATATTTTGCAAAATCAATCATTTCATCATAAATCTTATTCGCTGTCTTCTCATCAATTCCATTGTTCAGACATCCCGGAACTCCTTCATCAATATTACCATAAACAAAACTCTGACGCTCTCGCTCCATGACATCCGCCTTTTTCTTTGACATCGCTCTTCGCAAAAGGTCACTTCGTCCAAGTGTATATCCGGCAAGATCACGCACAATCTGCATAACCTGTTCCTGGTAAACGATACATCCATATGTTGGTGCAAGGATTGGCTCCAGTTGTGGGCAATCATAAGTGATAGATCCTTTGTCATTCTTTCCTTTGATGTACTGTGGAATGAAATCCATCGGCCCCGGCCGGTACAGAGAAATACCGGCAATGATATCTTCCAGACTCTGCGGCTTTAGCTCTTTCATAAAGTTTTTCATTCCGGCGCTCTCCAACTGAAATACACCGTCAGTCTTCCCGGTTCCGATTGAATCCAATACCAGTTTGTCGTTGTAGTCAATCTCACCCATATCCAACTTGACTCCTGTCGCCTGCTCCACCAGGTTGACGGCATTCTGAATTACGGTCAGAGTTCTCAAGCCTAGGAAATAGTGATAGGTAACGAACACCGTCAGCATTATCTGTTACGGGTCGTTTTCCCCCACTTCACACCGTGCATGCGGCTTTCACCGCACACGGCGTTCCATCAAGAATAGTAGTCTTCGGTAAACTACTTTCGGGTTATGTCAGTGTATTCAACTTCCTTTGCTCAATCTTTTATCCATTTTCATTTACTCTTTGTCTTTATTATGCCTATACCCGCTTAGACATGCGATACAGAGCACCATTGGTACTGCTGCATATCCCGCACTCTTCATACCATTTGAGGATAGTACATAAAATGCACCAGCGAATGTTAGCATTGCAAAGATTATTGAAAGTGCTAATAATAACTTCTTTCTCCTTTCTAAAATGTATTCATCTTACCTACTTGGTAATTTGAATACTTTAGTAGAGATAAATCAGCTTGATTGATTATTTATTGATTGAGCAAGTTTCTTGCGGTATTTCGCAAGTTTTTTCATTGTTTTTTCTGACAAATCCTCAGGCTGAGATTCATTATGAATGAGTGTGTGGCAGTACTCATGTACTGTTATAAGGTTTTTGACCTTATTTCTTTGGCTGCTAGGTAATTTCGGTTCAACATGGTGAAAATGTGCCTCATTGGGTTCAACATATCCCCCGCAAATCTTGCATTTTCCCTTGTCTCTATTATATGTGTAAGGTCGATTCATAAAATACTCAAAATTGTAGAGAGGATGTTTGCTCATTCTGATATACCATGCATGGTCACTGGAATTTACTTCATCCGTTCGGACTCGAAGCCCTTTTCTACGCATTCTCTTATTGTACAATTCTCTACCTTCAGGTGTGTATGGATTTTCAGCTTGGTTTTTGCTTATTGGATTTTCCCACTTCGCAAAATTTATATCTGTAATTCCAATCCACATTCCTTTATATTCGACTGCTGGTATATGAGCTTTGTGTCCATAATGCAGTCCAATCAGGTTTGAGACTTGATTCGCTCTGACCCATTTACCTCCATAACGTTTCAGCGATTTATATGCCATATACTTTAGTAACCATGCATACTTCCTCACCACAACGCTGATTTGGTCACACATATTATAGTAATTGATAAGTCCAACAATAATTGAATCCACTCGCAAAATGTTTTGGATTAGCCTTTCTCTATCCCATGTAGCGGTTTTCCTTACATAAAATAATTCTCGGCTTAAATTTTTCATTTTGCGGGCAAATCTTTCTTTGTCAGGAGAAACTCTATTAACCAGTGTCCCATTCTTGTTATACATCTTGATTTCTACACCAAGAAACTTGATAGGTCTACTGCATACATTCGTTATCAGTGTTTTTTCGTCTGAAAGTTCCAGTTTTAAGGTTTCTTTAAGATACCTTTTCGCCTTATATTTCAGTCGTTCAGCGGATTCCTTGCTATCCGTAAGAATAACCCAGTCATCTGCATATCTGATGAAGTAACAGGTTTTCAGATTGCTGTGATTTCTCATAGCGGTTAGTTCACCGTCTCTTCTTGAATGTTGCTTTTTAAGTTTCTTCCTTTCAAAATCACCTGTCATATAATTATCAAATCGATTTAGATAAATGTTGGCTAATAGCGGAGAAATGATACCACCTTGCGGTGTTCCAAGTTCGCTCTTTGCACATTCATCCATTACTCCTGCTCTAAGCATTTGTTTGATGATACTTAGTACCCTCTTGTCTCGGATTCCGATATTCCATAAGCTTTTAATCATTACATTGTGGTCAATGTTGTCAAAGAAACCTTTAATATCGCCCTCGACTGCCCAGTAGCATTTGGATGTCCAGTTTATACGCTTGATTCTTGCTATTGCCATATCTGCAGACCTCATAGGTCTAAAACCATATGAATGTTCAAAGAACTGTGCTTCTGCAATTGGTTCTATTATATTTCTTACGCATTCCTGTATAATTCTATCGATAATCGTTGGTATTCCAAGTGGTCTTTTTTCGGATTTACCAGGTTTTGGTATCCATACTCTTCGCACCATTTCGGGGTTGTAATTATATAATCTACTTTTTACTTCCTCTAGAACTTCATCGTATCCTTTTTCAAGGTAATCACTCATTACTTTCTTGTCGACGCCAGCAGTATTACTGCCTTTGTTTCCTTTGATTTTATGAATGGCTGATACTATGTTGGGTTCTGATGCAATAATTTCTAAGATACCTGTGAAATTACTTTGCTTTCTTTCTTCATAATTCTTCTTTGCCATCAGATAGACATTTTGTAAGAGTTCGTTAAGTTCCTTTTCAGTAGTAGGAACTTTATTAAGTTTTGTCCCCATAGGTAATCACCTCCTATGGTTAGTTCGTTTCGCTCAACGGCTACCTTAATAATTGAACATTCTTACATAACCCTATTCTTGACTATGCCCCTTCGCTCCACGGACATTACTCCGCTTCAACACTACTACGGGCTGCTGCCACTCGAATTCACAAGTCATTTCCTACTTGTTAGAAACTTTGACGCTTAAACATCTTAACATTTTCTTTCGAGTTTCAATTGTTCCATTGATTTTATCCTTTTATTATAGCAACTTAGCTGCCGTCTTTAACCCGTAAGCTATTCTTTCTTCCGTTAGCTGAATGGAATCAGAACGCATATCCTTTACTGGATACACACCGCATTCGCAATGGACAATACGAATACCGCAACTTAAATCCCTACAGGGATGACCCAACTTTCGTCGGGGTCGTTAAATTACGAGCCTTTCATACGACGGTTCCTGGTGAGTCAGCATATTGCATTTTACAGGACCCCCGACTTACTTTGCCTTCATATAACTTACTACCATATTTTCAAGCGGGCGGGCGCTAGCCTCTTTTAAACCAACTTTACTCGTATGTTTCTTTTACTTAGATGACTTTTCAGCCGACTTTACCGAGCTTCATACCTTTCAGTTTTAAGACCGATTAGCATGTCGGAGTATCAGGGATTAGAGTATCAGCATTTACTCTATAGTTGGGATTTCACCAACCTAATCAAATCAACAGTTAAGCAGAGTTCATTCTGCTCCGCTAACTTGTTTCCATTTCTGGAGTGTTTCGTTAGCGAACAATTCGCACATCCATTTTCAAAAGACCAAGTTCTTCCAGTGTCGTCATCGTAAACTGTGTCGTGATCGAACCGTCCGATGCTCTGGAAAGCGGCACATATTCGTCTACCGACTTCTGACTGATCACGACTCCGGCAGCATGCATCGACGTATGCCGTGGAAGCCCTTCGAGACGTTTGGACATGTCGATCAAATATTTTACCTGTTCGTCTGTCTCATACATTTTCCGGAACTCCGGATTCATTTTCAATGCTTTATCGATCGTGATATTTAGCTCTGTCGGAATCATCTTTGCGATCGCATCGACAAATGCATACGGCAGATCCATCACACGTCCTACATCGCGGATCACACCTCTTGCCGCCATTGTACCGAATGTTACGATCTGCACAACGCGGTCTTTCCCATATTTTCTCACAACATAATCGATGACTTCCTGACGCCGTTCAAAGCAGAAATCAATATCGATATCCGGCATGGACACACGCTCAGGATTTAAGAAACGTTCAAACAGAAGCTGATAGCGGATCGGATCAATATTCGTGATCCCAAGACAGTACGAGACAATACTTCCCGCCGCCGAACCTCGCCCCGGCCCTACACTGATATCATTGTCCCTCGCATATTTGATGAAATCCCATACGATCAGGAAGTAATCCACATATCCCATATTTTTGATCGTACTCAATTCATAGGAAAGACGTTCTTTTAATTCTTCTCCCGGATTTGGATACCGGCGTTCTAACCCTTCAAAACAGAGTTGATTCAGATACTCCCATGAAGTCATTCCCCCTGGCACATCGTATTTTGGAAGTTTCGTCACTCCAAATTCAATCTCCACATGACATCTGTCTGCAATCTTCTGCGTATTTTCCAGCGCCTGCCTTGCATATGGGAATAATTCGATCATCTCCTGCTCTGACTTGACATAATACTGTCCGCCTGCATAGCGCATCCGGTTTTCATCTGTCAGCTTTTTCCCGGTCTGAATACACAGCAGAATGTCATGCGGTTTCTCATCCTCCGCATAAGTATAGTGGACGTCATTGGTCGCCACAAGCTCGATCCCGGTCTCTGCCGCCAGCCGAATCAGACGCTGATTGACATCTGCCTGCTCGGTCAGCCCATGATCCTGAAGCTCCAGAAAGAAATTCCCCTTTCCGAAAATAGATTCATATCTCAGTGCTGCCTGTTTCGCTTCCTCGAACATTCCCCGAAGAAGATTTTTCTGTACTTCCCCTGCAAGACAAGCACTCAGTGCAATGATTCCTTCATGGTACTCTTCTAACAATTCGATATCAATTCTTGGCTTGTAATAATATCCTTCCACAAACCCTTTGGAAACAATCTTCATCAGATTCTGATATCCCTGATTATTTTCTGCCAACAATACCAGATGGTAATAGCGGTCCTCCCCGCCATTGATCTCATGATCAAAACGTGACCCGGGAGCCACATACACCTCACAGCCAAGAATGGGATTGATGCCTGCAGCCTTCGCCGCCCGGTAAAAATCAATCACACCAAACATGACACCGTGATCGGTGATCGCAGCACTGTTCATCCCCAGCTCTTTTACCCTGGCAACGTACTCTTTGATTTTATTTGATCCATCCAGAAGACTGTACTCTGTATGGACATGCAAATGTGCAAAACTCATAGATGTTGCTGATTTCCTCCTTTTCTTCTCTTCCTGCCAATATCCGAAGCAATGAAAATACCATTTCCTTCTGAATCGGTCCGGCAGATTTTTATTACTCAAATATTTATTACAATGATTCTAAAATCTACGAATCCAGTATATCATCATTGAAACTCGCCGTCATTCCTTTTCTAATAGAAAAATCCTGCCCCTCAAAATGAAGAGCAGGATTTTCCTCCCAAAACCTTTTCAATTTCTTTTCGTTGCGGCATCACTCGCAGAGCGCCTTTTTTCGTCGTGATCAATGCAGCTGCTGCATTGGCAAACTGTAGCATTTCCCTTACCCTTTCTTTGTCTTGCTTCTGTATGCCATATCTTAATATGTAGTCCAGAAGGCAAGCGCAAAATGTATCTCCTGCTCCAGTTGTATCGATTGTGTCCTCCATCAAAAAGGCTTCTGCTTCCACAATCTCATTGCCAAAAAATGCTTTGCTTCCCTGATTTCCCATCGTTGCACAGACAAAAGGAATCTGATATTTCTCTATCAGTTTCTGTACTCCGCGATCAATGTCTGTTTCTCCTGTCATAAATGTAATCTCATTGTCAGAGATTTTCAACACATCGCACTGACTCATTCCAAATGCAATCTTTTCTTTTGCCTCATCTAAATGATTCCAAAGTGCCGGACGCAAATTAGGATCAAAAGAGATTATCGCACCATTTTGTTTTGCTGTCCAAATGGCATATTTTGTCGCTTCTTCTGCCTCAGACGATGTCATAGAAAGACTTCCAAAATGAAAAAGTTTTGTCTCTTTTAAAAGCGCTTCCTCAACTTCTTCTTTTCGAAGCATCATATCCGCACCGGGATTCCGATAAAAGGAAAACGTACGCTCTCCATCTGCTGCATTATGTACAAAAGCCAATGTCGTTGGGATTTTCTCATCATAGCAGATTCCCTCTGCGGAAATTCCCTGTTCTTTTACTACCGACACCAACATTTCTCCAAAAGAGTCTTTCCCTACTTTTCCAATAAATGCGGTATTTCTCCCCAGTTTCTGAAGCATTGCAAGTACATTGCATGGCGCTCCTCCAGGATTTGCCTCATAAATCTGATTACCCTGACCGCTGATTCCTGCACTGGTAAAATCTACCAGAAGTTCTCCTAATGCTACTACATCCATTGCCTTCCTCCTGCTCTTTAAATCAGTTCATGTTTTTCCACGTTGATTTTTACTGTTCCATCACAACAAAATACAATCTCTTCTGCTTCCATCGGCGTACAGATCGCTGTGGTAGACACCTGCTCCCCATCGTTAATAAATAATTCTATGGACTGTCTGTCCATAATAAAACGAAGTTTTAAAGGTTCTTTTTGTTCTGGAAGTTTCCACGCACGCTGACATACGATGTCCCTTGTCACACCGCAGTATGTTCGGTTCACTTCCATTATCTGTTTTTTTCTATAATAAGTATAACTGGTCGTATATTCTTGATTGTGTGCCAGTTCGATGCAAAATTCATCGAAGACTCCTTCGCAGATTTCCACTGTCAGATCCAAAATCCGCCCTTTCACTTCATCAAATTGCACCGTACCAGATACTTCCTGATTCTCCAAACGACAGGAATTTTTTCGGTAGTTTTTCAATTCTTCTACCGGCTTCTGATATAACTTTCCATTTACATAATGTAATTCTCTTGGAAGTGTCATCATTCCCTGCCATTTTTGTTCTTCCGGAATTACGCAGGCATCCCAGGATTTCATCCACGCAATCAGGATTCTTCTTCCATCCGGCAGTTCTGTCGTCTGCGGTGCATAAAAGTCTAATCCATAATCCAATGTTTTCGCCATCTCTTTTTGGAATGTATGTGTGTTTTCATCGTAATCTCCCACAAAATATACAGAATTATTTCCATTATGAAATTCGTATTTCTGTGCTTTCATATTCTGCGGCGAACAGATTAGAAAATATTTTTCATCCAATGCGAAGAAATCCGGACATTCCCACATGGTCCCCACTTTGCCGTCACTGTTTTCTGCCAGTACAGTTTCAAATTTCCAATCTTCTAAATTTTTGCTGGAAAAAAGAACAACCTGTCCTTTTTGTTCTGCATTTTTATTCCCTACGATGAGATAATAGGTATCCCCTTTTTTCCATATTTTAGGATCACGGAAATCAATCCGGCTACAGTTCTCCGGCATCAGCTCTCCAGTCACTACAGGATTTTTAGAAGATTTCTCATAAGAAATTCCATCTCCATATGCAATGCATTGATTCTGTCGCTCTTCTTCTTTTCCATCTTCCAGCACTTGTCTGCTCACACCAGTATAGAGAAGCACGTGTTTTCCATTTGCTTCCAGAGCGCTTCCTGAAAAACATCCCAATGCATCATACTTTTCATCCGGAGCCAACGCCACAGGAAGATTTTCCCATGAAATCATATCCTCGGAGACACTGTGTCCCCAGTGCATCGGTCCCCACTCTCTTGTATAAGGATGGTACTGATAAAACAGATGAATTTTCCCATCATAAAATGAAAATCCATTTGGGTCATTCATCCAGCCAATCGGTGGTGTGATATGAAACACCGGTTTTTCTTCGGAAGAAATCTCATTTTGTCTATTTTTTTCATATTCTCGCGCTCTTTCTAATTTTTCACTCACGCTCTGATCACCTGTCTTTCTATTCATTCTTTAAGGATTCCTGATATTGATCAAAATATTTCTGTTTGATTTTTAAATAATCAGATAGTCCATACTGCTCCATTTTTTTCAGATAGCTATCCCACTCTTCTTCAATTCCGCCATTTAAAATCCAGTCTGCTTTTTTCTGTTCTGCATACTTCTTGATATCAGTATCGTACTGAGATACTTTATTCGTATCTGCAATGCTCATAAATACATTTGGGTATACATACTTGCTGTTCATGTCCTCCAAGTATACTTCATGCATATTATCGAGACGCCATTTTGCATCCGTAGGCTGCGTCACATAAGTATCGTAATACTCATTTAATATTGCCAGTGGTCCATTGACCGACTGTGCCTCTCGGACTTCCACCGGAGACTGCTCTCCAAGGTCCATATGCTTTAACATTTTTTCGCCTTTCGCATTCTCACTCATCTCAAAAATATTAAAGGAATCTTTTTCTCCATAGGTTCCCCAGTTATTCTGCGGAGACTGTAACGGAGCATACATCTGATCGATCCACGCAGCCGCCAGTGCAGTATTTCGGCAACTTGTTGTCAGTACACAGCGTCCTCTGTCAAACCCACTCGTTTCACTGTTATTTTGTCTTGTAATGTTTACCAGTCCTTCTGGGCCTGCGAGCGCTGGCAGCATAACATAGTCCTCATAATTATCAATATTATAAATATCCCATGTGAAGCAAAGCCCATAACGATGGCTCTTTCCTTTCGCTACATAAGTAGACCACTCTTGTGTGAAAGCTTCCGGATCGACCAAATCCTGCTCTACCAGCCCATGCAGCCATTGAATACCTTCTTTATATCCTTCCTGCACAGTGGTATAGATCACTTTTCCTTCATCTGTCACCGCAAAATGATCCCCCGTGTCCCCATAGCCTTCTCCGAATCCATTGATTAAGATTCCTGGATCCTGATCTCCATTATTGATGATAAAAGACATTGGGATAACATCTCCCTCTATTTCAAATTCGCTTTCCAAAAGATCTGCATTATCCCGAAAAGCGATCAGTACCTGTTCTAGTTCTTTTGTCGTATCCGGTACTTCCAGTCCTAAAAAATCCAGCCACTTTTTATTGATATAAGGAATGTTGCCAATTGCCTGAATCGCTTCTTTTCCCTCTCCAAGCTGTTCAATCCACGGAAAGGAATAAATATGTCCATCCGGAGCTGTGCACATTGTTCTGTATTCCGGATACTGTTCAAATACCGCCTGCAAATTAGGCATGTATTTGTCAATCAACTCCTCCAGAGGAATAATGATCCCTTGTTTTGCATAGCGTAAAAGATCATAATCATTCATCCCCGCATTGAAAAGCCCGTCCGGAAGATTTCCAAATTGAGCCAACGCAAGATTTTTCTTATCTGCAAACTGGTCTGCCACAAAACAGGTCCAGTCAATATGTACGTTCGTCTGTTTCTCCAGTCTTTTGAAGATCTCTCTTTGATTTGGATCTTGTGTAGAAGTTGCCGGCGCATTGGTAATAAATGACAGTTCCGCTTTTTCTTTTAATGGAAATGCTACTTCTTCCACTGGTGTATCCGGATTGATCTCTGCTTCCATCTTCTTTCCGTCTCCGCATCCCACAACAGAACATGCAAGCACCAAAGATAATCCTGCTGCAATTACGGTATTCTTCTTTCTTCTCATGCTGCTGCCTCCTAACCTTTCACTGAACCGACCATAATACCCTGATCAAAATATTTTTGGAAAAATGGGTACATGATCAATAATGGTAAACTTGATACAACGATTGTGGCATATTTCAATAATTCTGCCACTTTCGCCATCTCTGCCGTACTTTGGATATCCGCGATCATTCCCGGCTGCGGCGTATTCTGCACTAAAATAGACCGAAGCACAAGCTGCAATGGCTGCAGATCCGCATCATTTAAGTAAATCAATGCATCAAAATAGCTATTCCACATTCCCACAAAAGACCACAATGCCAAAACAGCGATGATCGGCTTGCAGACTGGAATCATGATTTTAAAGAAATGCTGAAGCTCGCTTGCCCCATCCAGCGCAGATGCTTCCCGCAACTCTTTCGGTATTGATTGATAGTAAGTTCTTGCAAGAATCATATTCCAAACATTAAATGCCCCCGGAATCAAAATCGCCCAAATCGTATTCACCAGATGTAACTGATTGATCAAAATAAAAGTCGGAATCAATCCTCCTCCAAAAAACATGGTAATGATGAAAATCACATTAAAAAATCCTCTTCCGACAAAATCTTTTTTTGACATCGGATACGCAGCTAACAATGTGATAAACACCGAAATGACTGTAAATGCTGTGGAATAGAAAAAGGAATTGAAAAATCCTCTCCAGATCATCTCATTTTCCAGTACTCTCCGATAGGCATCTAAGGTCCATTTCTTAAAATCAAAGCTGATTCCCTGACTGTTCAATACATTTGGATCCATAAAAGAAGCTGCTACAACATATACAAGCGGAATGATAATCGCAAGTACAAATAAACCTAACGCGAAATATCCAACTCCCAAGATCAGTCTATCTGACATTCCCAGTTTTCTTTTTCTTCCTGTTGCCTTCATTTTTGCACCTCCTATAATCCTTCTCCATCATTAAGCTTCTTCACGATCAGATTTACCGCGATCAATAAAATAACATTGATAACCGAGTTGAACAGACCGACCGCTGTTGAATATCCGTAATCGCCATTCAGCAGACCAATTCGATAAACATATGTTGATAAAATTTCTGATGCCGGAAGATTCATCGAAGTCTGTAATGCATATGCCTTTTCAAATCCGATGCTCATAATATTTCCTGCCTGCAAAATAAACTGAATGACAATAATGTTTTTGATGGCCGGAAGTTCTACATAACGAATCTGCTGAAAAATATTTGCACCATCTACGATTGCCGCCTCCTCTAAATCCTTACTTGCGTTGGAAAGCGCTGCCGTATACATGATCGAAGCCCATCCAGCTCCCTGCCAGATTCCACTGGCGATATAAATGGTACGAAATGCCTCCGGCATTGCCATCCAGTTTGTGTTGATTCCAAGCACCTGATTGATCGGACCTACCGGTGACAAAAACATCCTAACCATACCACAGAGAACGATCACTGAAATGAAATTTGGTGCATAAATCAATAATTGAATATTCTTCCGCAGTCCAACCTTTCGAATCCGATTTAGCAACAATGCTAAAATAATCGGTACCGGGAATCCCCATAAAAGCCCATATGCACTCAATTTCAATGTGTTCAGCAAATAATTCATAAAATCTGGTGAAGACAGGAATCTCTTAAAATACTCCAGACCTACCCACTCACTTCCAAAAATCCCTTCGATGACATTGTAATCCTCAAATGCGATCAATACTCCACTCATTGGGATATACTTAAAAATAATCGTCAAAAGAAGAGCTGGCATTAAAAAAATCACATACAACTGCCAGTTCTTTCTGACATACGCCAGCTTCTGCCTCATTGTCTGCTTTGCAGAAACTGTTTTCTTTCTCGCAAACGTCCTCATGCTTTGTTCCTCCATTTTCTTTTCCTCTTTTATAAACCGGTTCCGCAACCGGTAAAGTAACCGGTTACTTTTGATTTGATACTACAATAAAATTGCTCCTCTGTCAACATTTTTTCCAAAAAATCACTCTCTTTTCTCCCACTCTAAATAACCGGTCACTTTACCAGTTATTTTTAAATTGCTTTTTACAGTTGTTCTTGCTATACTAATGTTAATTTATAGAAAGAGGCGTTTTATTATGAGCAAAAAGAAAGTCACCTTTGCTGACATTGCAAAATATACCGGATTCTCCAAGACAACTATCTCCAGATATTTTAATGACCCGGATTCCCTGACTCTGGAAAATCAGGAAAAAATTGCAAAAGCACTGGACGAGCTTGATTATCAGGAAAACAAACTCGCAAAAGTTCTCGCAAATGGAAAGAGTGAATTTGTCGGCATCATTATCCCGAACCTTTATCTACACTATTATTCTGAGATGTTGAATCAGCTTTTATCCAGCTACACAGACTACCATTACAAATTTCTTGTATTTGTAAGCAGCGACCAGAAAGAACTGGAACAACAATATTTAGATGAGCTGATGGCATATAAGATTGAGGGATTGATTGTCTTAAGCCACACGTTTCCTTCAGAAAAACTGGCCTCCTATCATATTCCGATCGTTGCTATCGAGCGGGAAGCAGAACATATCTGCAGCGTCAACACTGACAATTATATGGGAGCCGTACAGGCAGCCACTCTCCTGATTCGGAATCAGTGTGAAATCCTCATTCACGTCAATGTTCCGGTTCCTAAGCAGGTTCCCGCTTACAATCGTATCCGTGGTTTTGAAGATACCTGCATCGAACACCATGTTCCTTATGAACTGATGCTGCAAGATCTTGGTTCCACTTATGAGACAACTTACGAAGCAATCAAAAAAGTCTTTGTCAAAATTGACAATGCTTATCCAGGAAAGAAAAAAGGTGTTTTTCTCGCCAATGATACCTATGCAAATATTTTTCTAAACCTAGTTTTTCAAAAATATGGAACATTACCAGAAGAGTATCAGATCATGGGATTTGACAATTCCCCTATTGCGAACGAGGCAATCATCCCTATTTCCACTATCGGACAACAGATCGATCAAATTTCCAAAACAGCTATGGAACTTCTGATCCTCCAAATGAACGAGATGAAGAAAAGGCAGCCCGTTCCTTTAAGCGAACCGATTCATAAGCAGATTACTCCTGTTTTGATCCGCCGGAATACTACGGATTAAATGCGGTCAAAAAATCCCCTTTGCACAGAAAAGAAAACACTCAAAAAGGAACTGTAATACTATTTTCTTAGTACAACAGTTCCTTTTATTTCGGAGTATTTTACCTATATCAAATCATTTCTTCTGCCTATTTCATCACAATAGAATCTTCTTTGATCTCAATCTTTCTCTCCTTAAGCAGTCTTCCCACTGCTCTTTTGAATGCATTTTTGCTCATGCCCAGTTCTTTTTTAATCTTTTCTGCGTCTGCTTTATCATTAAACGGCAGCTTTCCATCGCATTTTTTCATAATGCCAAGCACATACTCTGCATCTTTATCCATCTGCGCCGGAATTTTCTCGCGGATGCTTAAATCCAGCTTTCCGTCTTCTTTGACCGCAGTAACTCTTCCAGTCACCTCTGTTCCGACACGGAAATTTTTAAAAACTTCTTTTCTTGGGATCAGCGCAGAATATTTATTATCTACGGCAACAAAGACTCCAAAGCGATCACTGGTGTCATAGACAATCCCATGTACCATATCATCTTTCTTATACGGAGAATCTGTGCGAAGAAGACCGTATACTTTCATTGTTGCACAAAGTCTCTGACTTTTGTCAATGTAAAGTGTCACGAGACATTTATCTCCTTTTTCCACTTTTGCTGTCTGTTCTTTAAATGGAAGGAACAGATCCTTTTCCAGTCCCCACGACAGAAATGCCCCAAATTTTCCTACATCTGCAACTTCGAGTACTGCCAATTCTCCGACTTTCAATTCCGGCTCATTGGTCGTGGCGATCAGACGGTCGCTGGAATCCTTATACAGAAAGACCTCAATCGGATCTCCCACTTCAATATCCTCCGGCACCTGCTTTTTCGGAAGGAGCACTCTTTCTTCATCACTTCCCAAATACACTCCAAAATCCACGATTTTTACTACTGTCAATACTTGTTTTTTCCCTAACTGCATCCTAATTTTCTCCTCTTACTTGCACGATCGCATATGGTCTTTCCTTTTCATCTCCAAGCACGATCGTTGTGTTGTCTTGTTCCTCTATCATAGACGGATAAATCATATCTCCGTACACTGCTGATTTTTTGTACTCAACCCTCAGTTCCCTGATCTTAGACGGCGTTCCCATCTCTTCCCAGACATCCAAGGCCATCTGCACATACTGGCTATTGTTCACATGGTGATTCGTATCGATCTGATGTCTTCTCACTGGAAATGGCTCGCCCTGCTTTCGTTCTTTTGGCAGAGGGATCTTTCTTCCTGCATATTCCATCGGAAGCGGTTCCTCTGTTCCATATCCTGCGATTTCCTGAGGCTGTGGTCTTACCGGACGCCCTTTTTTCAGATCCATGAATACCCATATGGAATAGGCATAAGCGATTTTACTACCTTTTGCATCGGTCATCACAAAATTTCTCGTCCCATACAATCCGTCAAATCCGGTCGCGAACGTCTCTACCGTGACTTCCTCACCAAGTTTTGGCCGACGCTCGATCACAATCTGCCAGAAAGACAATACCCATGCTTTCTGATGCTCCTCCATATATTCACATCCGACCCCAAGTTCTTCTGACTGGAAGGTACTGCAATCTTGAAAATAATTGACAAGATTGGGAATGGTCAGTTTCCTTTCCCCATCGACTTCGCTGTATCTGATCCGTTGTTTCCACTGATATTTCATTTCTCTGCGCCTCTTTTACTTTTCTTTCTCATTGATAAAACTTGTCTCCACGGTGATCACACACTGGTATCTGGAATCTCTCTCCCGGATACATCTGACAAATAAGTCATGCAGCTCCCTCTGCTTTGCCTGATCATATTCATGTGGCACTACCATGTCAAAGATCAGATTGATCTGGTCTTTGCCGTCTACCATTCGGAAATCATGGATACTTGCATCTGCGTCCAGCGACTGCAGCACTTCTTCTGCCATCTTTCTCGCTGCAAGTACTGTCTCATCTTTCGTCTCAACGGGATCCATATGAATGACAAGAAAAATGCCAAGCTGCTTGAGCGCATCCCGCTCAATCCGGTCGATCACCTCGTGTGACGTCTCAATGTCTGTATCGTTAGGAACCTCTGCATGGATGGATGCCATACTTTTCCCAGGTCCGTAATTATGTACGATCAAATCATGGCTCCCTACAATCCCATCATACTGCTCTACAAATTTTGTGATCTGTACATAGACTTCCGGGGAAACCGCTTCTCCGATCAATGGCTCCAGTGTGTCTTTTGCAATGCTGATTCCTGCCCACATCACGACAAGTGACACTCCCAGTCCTACAAATCCATCGATATTAATTCCCGTCACTCCAAAAACAATCAGCGAAAGAATCGTCGCTGAAGTTGTGATCACATCTCCGATCGAGTCGGCCGCTGTCGCCAGCATCACCTGGGAATGGATTCGTTTTCCTAATTTCTTATTGAACATTCCAAGCCACAGCTTGATTCCGACAGAAAGCAATAATATTATAACAGAAATCAACTGAAAGTGCATCTCCTGCGGATGCATGATTTTCTGAATCGCATCTTTCAAAAAGGTAAAACCGACCTCAATGACAAGGAAAGATACTACCAGTGCAGAAATATACTCGATTCTTCCATGCCCAAACGGGTGATCTTTATCTGCGGGCTTACTTGCGATCCGAACCCCTACAAAGCTTATGATGGAAGATCCCGCATCTGACAGGTTGTTAAATGCATCTGCCATAACCGAAATACTTCGCAGAACAAACCCGATACTTATTTTTATCAAGAATAATAACACATTACAAAAGATGCCGACGACACTCGCCAGCATCCCATATCTTGTCCGGACTACGTTGTTTCCTGTCTCTTCATAGTCTTTTACAAATCGTTTTGCTAACCAATCGGTCATAAAATCCCTCTCTTCTTTTGCTGTTTTCTATTTGTCATCTTTCTCCGGGAAAAAGAACCATCTCACTTTTACTTTTGCATCAGAAGTTACCAGATCATATTCTTCCTCTGTCAACACTTCCTGAAGCTCTTTCTTTCCATCTTCCGGGACGACTGCATGAACTGCATCAATAAAACAGAGATTTGGATATAGGACACACCACCAGTTATGCCCTTTCGCCTCTCCAATCTCAATACGAAGCGCTTCATATTCCCCTGCCGGAAATGTGACGTCCCCATAAGTTTTCTCCGGAAAATAACTTGTAGTCAATTCCAGATGAACCGGATAGTCATAGGACTCCCCACAGATTACTGCCTGAGCAATATCCCCCAGCTCTCCGAGATGCTCCCCAACCCACTCTCTTGTCTGTGCAAGATCGGTATGCTGCGGCATTTTATATTCCATATAGGCAAGAACCGCTTCCTTGACCTTCATCTTCAATGCCTGATCTTTTTCGCTGTCACTATTTGCCAGCACATGGAACCGCAAAACCTCTCCCGCCATATGCTCCTGAAGATTGGACAACTTCTCCTTTGCTGCCGCATGCATCCTGGTTGTCACCACCCCGGTCAATACCCCTGCGATCAATACTGCAAGTATGAAAATCCTGTACTTCGCTTTTTTTGTGATCCCCGGCACAACTGTCTTTTCTGTTTCTGCTGCTTGTTCTCTCCCACTCATCACTATGTACCTCCCTTTTTGATATAAGGAGTATGTACCGATGAGCAGTTTTTATTCATTATTCCTATTCTTTTTTCGAGCGGATCGTATGCAGCACAGATTCTACCTGATTCTCAATATGGCGACATACAATCTTTGCAGCTTCTTCCTTGTTGCGCTTTTCAATATTTTCTATAATCTGATCATGCTCTTCTAACAATTTCACATGGGATTCGTCCTTTTTCAAATATTCCACGCGGAAACGGTACATCTGCTCCCGGAGATTATTCAACAGTTGGATCAGACGCTGGTTGTCGGTCGCCATATAGATCACATCATGAAATTTCACATCGGCTTCCGCATATTTTGTCACGTCTTTGCTCTTTAATGTCACTTCAAACTCCTTCGCGGCTGCTTTCAACTCCTCAATCTGCTGTGCAGTCATCTTCTCACAGGCAATCTCTACGGCGAGTTCTTCTAACGCACGTCTGACTTCCAACACATCCTTTAAGCTTTTCTCTGTGATCTCGGCCACTTCCGCCCCTTTTCTTGGGATCATGAGCACAAGTCCCTCCAGCTCCAGCTTGCGGATCGCCTCCCGAATCGGAGTGCGGCTGACTCCCAGCTTATTGGCAAGCTGTATCTCCATCAGGCGCTCTCCCGGCTTTAATTCTCCGCGCAGAATTGCCTGCCGCAGTGTATTGAATACAACATCTCTCAATGGTAAATACTCGTCCATGCTTACTTGAAATTTTGGTTCCATGCTCTTATTTCCTCCTTGCATTGTGTATATTCGTAATATACACCTGCTTTGCCAGTTCTCTGTCTCTGATTGCTTTCTGTGCCTCGCGCGCCATTCTGCGGTCTCGGAACAGACCAAATACCGTCGGCCCACTTCCGCTCATCATCGCGTTCAAAGCCCCGTGCGCTTTCATCACATTTTTAATCTCTTCGATCACCGGATATTCCCCGATCGTCACTCTCTCCAGCACATTGCCCATCGAAGCTGCCACTTTTTCCAGGCTCTGCTCCGAAAGTCCCTGCAGGATCCCATCAATATCCGGATGATCTGTAATCTCCCCCGAATCTAATTTTTCATACACCATCTTCGTGGATACACTGATCGGCGGTTTCGCAATCAGCACATAACAGTTCGGCATCTGCGGCAGTCTTGTCAATTCTTCCCCGATTCCCTCTGCCAGCACTGTCCCTCTCATCAGACAGTACGGTACATCTGCTCCAAGCTTGACCCCTCTGTCCATCAATTCCTGCTCAGAGAGTCCTAAGGCAAACATCTTGTTCATTCCAAACAGAACTGCCGCCGCATTGGAACTTCCACCTGCCAGACCTGCCGCTACCGGTATATGCTTATCAAGTGTGATCGACACTCCGTCCTGAATATCAAATTCATCGATCAGAAGCTTTGCCGCCTTGTACGCAATATTATTTTCATTGACCGGAAGATAGAACAAATTCGTCTGAATCCGTATGCCCGGTTCCTCCGTTCGTCTCAGTGTCACATCATCATACAGATAGATGGTCTGCATAACCATCCTGACATCGTGATAACCATTCTCTCTTCTTCCGAGTACATCTAGTCCCAGGTTAATTTTCGCCAGAGATTTTAACTTTAAGTATCTCATCTTCCTACCCCTTTCGACCACAACACACGGATTTCTTCTATCAGAACCTCTACATCCGATAGAAGAAATCGTGTATCTTGTATACATTATTCTTATAGTATACTCATGTTTTCTTTAAAAATCAATATCTTATCCCCCGGTTTCACCTGATCTTCCGTCAGCCCATTGACTGCACAGATCCCGTCAATTGTGGTACAGTACCGCTTTGCCAGTGTCCACAGTTCCTCTCCTTCTTTTACGATATAACCGACGATTCCCGGACGGCGCTCCAGCTCCTCTGTCTGATATGGCTCCATCGTAATGTTGTCAATGACCTCTGTCTGCACCGGCTGTCTGATAAAACTGCAAAATGCCAGAACTGCCTTCACCTCAATCTCTCCACTTCCCGCCATGGAAATAGAAAGCTGTTCAATATTATTTGAAATATCATACTGTGTCTTCTCATTCATTCCTTCTGCCTCTAACAGATAGGAAAACGGCACCATGCCCTGCCACGTTGCAAATGGCACCTCATCATTTGCTTTCACATATAAAAAGGAGACATGGAGGATTCCTTCCATTTGAATTCCGTTTTCCGTCACTTCTGTGTGCTCTACCTGAATGTCTCCATTACTATGACAGATTTGAAGGATTTCTTCTTTTAACTCCGGAAGCGCAAGTTGCTCTGTCACCTTGCATTTTGAATGATTCTGAAGCAACAATGTCTCATAAGCTGCTTCCTTCTTTTCCAGATTACATTTTTCTTTCAGAGAATATGCATCCTCAAGAATCTCCAATTCTTCTTCCTGATAGATCGTGATCTTCAGATCCAGTGTTGCCTCAACGCCCAGTACCCTCATTTCTCCATCTTCATCCATGCGGATGTCCACAAGAGTATCCTCCAGATTTGCATAGAGATGATGATACATCTGTGCCTCTGCCCCAGAACATTCCACCGTTCCCTCATAGGGAACAGTCTGTTCTATCCAGTCTTCTTTCTGTTCCTCCGACAGATATAAGCAAAAAACAAACAGTTCTCCTTTGACGACAAGCTGATCGTCAATCAGCTTCGAATCCAGCTTCCGGTTTACAATATCTGTCCAAAGAATCGTCCCAATATTCTCCTTTGTGCCCGGCAATGTAATCTCTTCCTTGATCCGGTAAGTATCTTTCTTCCCGGTGTGCAGTTCCAGCACTTTCGCAGTCCGCTTTTTCTGGAAAATTTCCTCCTCCTCTTCAATTCCGGTTGTTGTCTCCTCTTCCCGGAGCACTTCCCGGCAAATCTGAAGCTCTACCATCGCTTTCAAATTCATTTTCCGGGAATGGATCAGCGTCGGCACAAACTCTACTCGGTAATCCCCTACACTGTATGTAACCTGTGCTTCCCCTTCTTCGATGTAGACCATCTCTTCAAATGGAAGTCTTCCTTCCACTGCTGACAGTTTTGGTTCCACCTCATCAGTCACATACAACACCTGAAAATATAGTTTTCCGGATACTCTGAGATAATTTTCCATCCGTTCTATCCCTTCGACCTTGACATGCCCCTCCCCCTGTACAACACGGAGTACATCATTTTTTGCATCGGGTACATTGTAATCGTCATCTACAAAAAACTGATGGATCATCCGCTTTCCAATCTGACTGCAATGTACATTTTTCTTTCTTAACTCCATAAAACATCCTCCTACTCAAATATAATATTTTTATCAATCCATTCCATTTTCACAACAACATACGGATATGTCTGTTTTTCCGTGATTTTCTCTTCCTTGGACGGCCCTAAAAGCTCCGTCTGTATATAGACTGCATTTTCTGTCTCGTACAATGCTTTCACTTTTATACTGTAACCGCTTGTCGGTCTTGTTCCATACCCCACTGCAAGGTACAGTTCTCCCTGATCTGCATAAGAAAGTTGAAATCCTTCTTCCTTTCGCTCTGCAATCATTTCCTCTAATTCTTCCGGAATGTCCTGCTTCTCTGTCACCGTAAATTCTATGTCCCGAAGTTTCCCGGTCCGCTCTGTCTTCTCCACACAGCCGCCCACCGTCAACATCAGACAGGCAACAAGAAGAAGAACTATTTTCCTGCCAATATACTTTTTCACCTGGAAACAATCACTTCCGCTCCTGCATGATTCTCTCTACATCTTATTATCTTTCTTGTCTTTTCATTCCCTCTCTAGTATAATATTTTCAATAAATCAAAATAATGAAGGAGACTTTAACTATGCTGCGTTTTACATTTTTAGTGATATTTTTAATATCCTTTTTAATTCTTTCCATCCCAGTATTGCTTGTAGAAGCCATCATCGGGAAGTTCAACCGGAAGGCAAAAGATTACAGCTGTCTTCGCATTGTCCAGTGGGGATTTCGTTGTATTTTATGGATCACCGGAGTAGAAACGACCGTGATCGGCGAGGAACAAGTACCAGATGAACCGGTCTTATTTGTCGGGAACCACAGAAGTTATTTTGACATTCTGCTTACTTACTCCCGCTGCAAGCGTCTAACCGGCTATGTGGCTAAAAAGGAGATGGAACGCTTCCCTCTTTTGAACAACTGGATGCGTAATCTCTACTGCCTGTTCCTCGACCGAGATAATTTAAAAGAAGGACTCAAGACAATTCTGACCGGGATCGATTATATCAAGCAGGGAATTTCCATCTGTATTTTCCCGGAAGGGACAAGAAATACCGGCGAGGAATTAAGTATGCTCCCGTTTAAAGACGGCGCACTCAAGATCGCCGACAAGACCGGATGTGCAATCGTTCCGATCTCGATGAACAATACTGCCGAAATTTTCGAAAACCATCTGCCAAAGAAAGGTACAAAGGGATTTCCAAAAATCCGGAAGACGCATGTGATTATTGAATATGGCAAGCCAATCTATCCACACACACTTGATCGGGAAGAACGCAAGCACCTTGGTGCCTACTGCCAGAATATCATTCAGGAAACTATCAATAAAAACGCTGCACTGCTCGAAAGCGTGCACGAAAGGGGCTAAGAACCATGACAACACAAAATTTAACATTATTGACCGATTTTTATGAACTGACGATGATGCAGGGATATTTTCACAGCAAAGAGGAAAATACTCCTGTCGTCTTTGACATCTTTTTCCGCAGTAATCCATCCGGCGGCGGGTATTCCATCGCAGCAGGACTGGAACAGGTAATTGAATATATCAAAAATTTGAATTTTTCTTACGAAGATGTCGACTATCTTCGCAGCCTGAATCTATTTGATGAAACTTTTCTTCAGTATTTAAGCGGATTTCATTTCAGCGGAAGTATCTATGCGATCCCGGAAGGAACTGTGATCTTCCCTAGAGAACCACTCCTGAAGGTGATTGCTCCGGTGATGGAAGCGCAGCTTGTGGAGACTGCACTGTTAAACATTATCAATCACCAGTCACTGATCGCCACAAAAGCTTCCCGCGTCGTCTATGCCGCTGACGGAGACGGTGTGATGGAATTTGGACTTCGCCGGGCACAAGGACCGGATGCCGGACTCTACGGCGCAAGAGCCGCCATGATCGGCGGATGTATCGGTACTTCCAACGTGCTTGCCGGACGAATGTTTGATGTACCGGTAAAAGGAACCCATGCACACAGCTGGATCATGAGTTTCCCGGATGAGTACACTGCTTTTAAAACTTATGCCAAGCTATACCCTTCCGCATGCTGCCTGCTTGTAGATACTTACGACACCTTAAAATCCGGTGTTCCAAATGCGATCCGTGTCTTCCGGGAAATGCGCGAAGAAGGAATCGAACTGAAAAATTATGGGATTCGTCTGGACAGCGGTGACCTTGCTTATTTATCAAAAAAAGCAAGAAAGATGCTAGATGCCGCTGGCTTCTCGGATGCATTCATCTCGGCCTCCAATGACCTTGATGAATACCTCATTCTCGACTTGAAGAATCAAGGTGCCGCAATCACTTCCTGGGGGGTTGGTACAAGTATGATCACATCCAAAGACTGTCCGGCATTCGGCGGTGTCTACAAACTCGCTGCCATTCAGAATGCCGACGGTGAATTTATTCCGAAGATCAAACTCTCAGAAAATACGGAAAAGATTACGAACCCAGGAAATAAAACCGTTCACCGAATCTATGACAAAGAAACCGGAAAGCTTCTTGCTGACCTGATCTGTTTTGTCGATGAAGTCTTCGACGAAAGTAAGGATCTCCTACTCTTTGATCCAGTAGAAACCTGGAAGAAGACAAAACTAAAAGGTGGTACTTACACGATGCGCGAACTGTTAAAACCAGTCTTCTTAAACGGGAACTGTGTCTACCAATCACCGACCGTCATGGAAATCGCTGATTACTGCCGCAAAGAGAAAGAAACACTCTGGGATGAAGTGACACGTCTGTTCAATCCGCATAAAGTGTATATTGACCTCTCAAAGAAATTGTATGATGTCAAAAAAGAACTGTTAGATCAGATGAGTATTCAAGAATAGGAGAAACTGATTATGGAACATATGTCATTACAGGAAATTACAACAGCCTGTGGCGGAACCTATTACGGGGAACCGTCACTGCTTACAAGAGAAGTATCCGGTGTCGCCATCGACAGCCGGAAAGCCGGAAAGGATTTTTTATTTGTCCCGATCAAAGGAGCCAGAGTAGATGGACATTCTTTCATTCCACAGGTGATGGAACAAGGGGCACTCTGCACCCTCTCCGAGCACCCGCTTTCTGACAGTTTCCCATATATCCTTGTGAGTTCCTGCGCCCAGGCGCTCAAAGATATTGCCGAACATTATCGCAGGGCACTTGGAATTAAAGTAGTCGGAATCAGTGGAAGTGTCGGAAAGACAAGTACAAAAGAAATGATCGCTTCCATTTTGGAACAGAAATATTCCGTTTTGAAAACTGCCGGCAACTTCAACAATGAAATCGGTCTCCCACTGACCGTTTTCCAGATTCAAAAAGAACATGAGGTTGCTGTTCTTGAGATGGGCATCAGCGACTTTCAGGAAATGAACCGCCTAGCCAAAGTTGCACAGCCAGACATCTGTGTGTTGACCAATATCGGACAATGTCATCTGGAAAATTTAGGAGACCGCGACGGTGTGCGGAAAGCGAAGACAGAGATGTTTGCCCACAGACGTCCGGGCGCTTCGATCATCCTGAACGGAGATGATGACAAACTGTCTGAAATTGCAACCGTGCATGCCGCTTCTTTCTCCAAACAAGACGGTACAACTGTCGTTCCTTATTCTGATTCGACTCACGATGAGACTTCTGCCACATCCGCTGTCGGCAAAGCCGAGGATACGACTCCTATCTTCTTTGGAAAAGATCCGCACAATGCTTTCTATGCCGATGAAATTCAAAGTCTCGGACTCAAAGGAACTTCCTGCAAGATTCACACTCCAGCAGGTGATTTTACAGTGATCATTTCCATCCCAGGTGCACACATGGTATACAATGCCCTTGCCGGAACCGCAGTCGGCATTGAACTTGGACTGACACTCGATGAGATCAAGACCGGAATCGAAGCATTACAGCCAGTTGCCGGAAGAAACCACATGATTGAGACAGAACATCTGACAATCCTTGATGACTGCTACAACGCAAATCCAGTTTCCATGAAGGCCTCCCTAGATGTCCTCTCCACCGCACTTACAAGAAAGGTTGCAATTCTCGGAGATATGTTTGAACTTGGAACGAAGGAACTTCTCCTTCACAGAGAAGTCGGTACCTATGCAGCCGAAAAGAAACTGGACCTCCTCTGCTGCATTGGGACATTATCCAAAGCAATGGCAGATGGTGCATCCGAATTTTCTGCACAAAACGATACAAAAATTTGCTAAAAAAAAAAAAAAAACGACTTTTTAAATGCTGTTTCTTCTATTATAAAGGAGCACGATACAATTCTTGTAAAAGCTTCCCATGGAATGGCTTTTGAAGAGATCGTCCACGCCCTCTGTCACTTAACATTTTAAAAAACACTCAGGAGAATTGACATGAATTATGAAGTATTAGTTCTTGATCTTGACGGTACACTCACCAACTCTGAAAAAAAGATTACAGAACCAACAAAAGAAGCGCTGCTTGACATTCAGCAAAAAGGAAAGATCGTCGTGCTTGCATCCGGCCGACCGACCCCCGGCATCTTGCCGCTTGCCCACGAATTGGAATTAGAAAAATATGGGGGATATGTTCTTTCTTTTAATGGCGCAAAGATCATCAACTGCAGTACCGGAGAAGTCTTATACAATAAGACGATTCCTTCTGAAGTGATACGCCCTGCCTATGAACTGGCAAAAGATTATGATGTGGATATTCTTGCATATTCCGATGATGCGATCATCTCCGGAATCTGCCCGAATTCCTATACAAAATTGGAAGCCCGAATCAACAGTCTTCCGATCCGCCGTGTAGAAAATTTCCCTGCATATATAAATTTTCCCACAAATAAACTGTTGATCTCAGGTGAAGAGTCGCTCACTGCCGAACTGGAAATCAAATTGAAATCCCATTTCCGCAAGCTTCTCAATATTTACCGCTCAGAGCCTTTCTTTCTGGAAATCATGCCACAAAATATTGATAAAGCATATACCCTCCAGAAGTTATTATCTGCAATCGGCCTGACCGCAGACCAAATGATCTGCTGCGGTGATGGTTATAATGATATTACCATGCTGGAAAGCGCCGGACTTGGTGTTGCCATGGCAAATGCCCAGCCGCTCGTCCGTGAAAAAGCAGATTATATTACAAAGTCCAATGACGAAGACGGGGTTCTGTTCGTCATTGATCAATTTCTCAGATAGAAGCTTTCCACTTCATTTTGTCGGCTGTTCCCTTTCGGGAGCAGCTTTTTCATTTGTCCTTCTTTCAAACAAATTTTCTCCTCGTATTTTTTAGAAGCCGGCAACTTTTCCAAACGTCTCTTTCATCGACTCATACAAATGATCTTCTTCTCCAATACATTTATTCCGAAAATCCATCAGTTCGCACATAATCTTGATAAAAAATGTATTGACTTCTTTCTCATATGTATTTTGTTTTACCCGGTCTCTTTCCGGCAGATTTGCTTTCTTTTCTTCTCTTTGTTCTTCTGATACCCTAGCATAAAGTGTGTGAAGTAAATTTCCATTTGTCACATTGACTACTGACAGATATTTCTCTACCAGCGCCAAGTCTCCATAAGTAACTGCGTTGGAAAATGCATAACGAATAGACTTTTCTACCCTGCAATAATTTGTCTTATTCATACGCGCTACCTTTTCGTATACAATCATCATCTTCGCATTTCTCCATGCCTCGTCTTCTTCAAATAGTTCCATGATGTCCAGAATATACTTGAATCCTTTCAAATTCGCTGGTATCCCAATCTCCATTAAAATTTCCTGTACCCGTTCTCTCATCACTCTACTCCTTTCGACAAACTGGTAAATCCTTAGAAAGCACCTGCCCTTTACCCTATCGTATTTGTCTAAAATAGTCAATCTTTTTGTTGACTTTAAAAGAATCTTGTAATATTATGGGTTTATTTAACAAAATATTATATCATTTTAGGGAGATTTTACAATGAGTTTAGGAGATAGACTGAAAGAACGACGCGTTATGCTGAATTTAAGTCGAAAAAAATTAAGCGAGATTACATACATTACTCCACAAGCCCTGGCCAACTACGAAAATGGAATCAGCACTCCGAAATTTGAAATATTAGTCAGCCTTTTTCAATCATTAGAATGTGACGCCAATTATCTATACCAGGATTATCTGCCTGCCAATCTCCAGACAGACTTTAATATTACAAAAAACGAACAAGATCTCATCGAAAAATACCGTCAGCTCAATGACCATGGAAAACATGTAGCCAAACTGATCATTGACGAGGAATATGCCCGTATGCTGGAAGGTCTTCTCCGGAAAAAACGTGTCTCCTTCCCATGCCTGTTTCCAACCCTTCACAATGCCTGGACATTCCATCTTGATGACTGTTTCTCAAAGGAAGTCAGTATCCTGCCTAACCATATCACAAGCGAGACTGATTACTGCATCAGAATTCCGGATACGGATATTCTAGAGCCTATTTTTCACTCCAACGATATCCTTGCCGTGAAAAACTGTCCGGTTCATCACAATGAAATCGGAGTATTCTCCCTTCAGCATAAGATGTGCATTCTGAAATTATATCATATGGGAAATACGATTAAACTGATTCCATTCCATGTCAATGCAACGCCAATCCATATTCACACGATGAGTGATTTCAAATGTCTGGGGAAAGTTCTCGGTGTTGTGTCTGAGTAGGTCGAATAGTTCTCTTTGTGAACAGTCCTTCATTTTTTCTTCTTATTTTATTCACAATCCTTTTATTTTTTGCACACACAATCAACACATTTTTCCAGTATAGTTATTATTGTAATAAATATTACTGAAGCAACATTCATAATACTATTACTAATAACATCTTTTTCATAACTTTTCTCCAAGAACTGCGTCCCCAACGCAGTTCTTATTTTTTTCTCTACACTATTTTACAAGTCATCGACCAGCGCACTGCTCTTTGCATAAGCGGTGCTTTTTGCCTCAAAGAAATCTGTTTTGATCATATTTGCATTGGAAAACTGACTGACCCATCCCATACTCTCCGGCTCTTTTTCATGCCCTTCATAAATTGGCGCAAGTCCAAGATTTTTGCAGCGCAGATTGCCCAGATATTTCACATAATCTGTGATCATGGCACAGCTCAGTCCACTCACTGCATCGCCGATCACATAATGCCCCCATGCAATCTCCTGCTCACAGCCTTCTCGGATCATCTGACGATATTCTTTTTCCTTCTCCTCGCTGAATAATTCTGGAAGTTCTTTTCTGAGTTCTCTTAGAATATTGGTAAATAGCCATAAATGTGTGTTCTCATCTCGATTGATGTAACGAATTTCCTGCACGGAACCTGTCATCTTCTGATTTCGCCCAAGATTATAGAAAAACATGAACCCACTGTAAAAATAAATCCCCTCCAAAATATAGTTTGCGATCATCGTCCGCACAAATGCTTCCAGACTTTTCTCTCTCTGAAATTCATTGTACAGATTTCCGATAAATTCATTCCGACTCAGCAGATGCGGATCGTCTTTCCACTGATACAGCACTTCATTTCTCTCCTGCGGCTCACAGATCGTATCCAGCATATAACTATAACTCTGACTGTGCACTGCCTCCTGAAATGCCTGGATCGACAGGCACAGATTTACTTCATTTGCTGTAATATATTCGCTGATGTTCGGCAGATTCGCAGTCTGAATACTGTCCAGAAATACAAGAAATGATAAAATCTTATCGTATGCTCGCCGTTCCGGTGCCGGAAGCGTGCGATAATCCCTGACATCCGCACCAAGATTAATCTCCTCCGGAATCCAGAAATTATTCATTGCCTGCCGGTACCAGTCACTCACCCAGCTATATTTCATATTGTTGAAATCATTTAAGTTTGTCGTATTTCCCCCGACAATCCGGCGCAGGCGTACTTCCGTATCCCCTGCCGGATTAAACAGCGGTTTTTTCTTTAACTCTGCCATTTGATTCGTTCTCTCCTTTTCTCTTTTCTCCCAGGCACTCTCTCCTACGCAGAACACACTTCACACTCTTCCACTTCCAGACTCTTAGAACGGATATAGTAGATCGTTTTGACTCCCTCTTCCCACGCAAGCAAATATAGATGCAATACTTTTCGGAACGTATACTCATTTGTAATATAAAGATTCATACTCTGCGCCTGATCAATGTAGCGTTGCCTTACTCCGCAGGCACGGACAGACCAAGTCTGATCGATATGGTGTGCGTTCTTGTAATACCAGAACGTATCCATTGTAAGCTCCGGCGCCACACGCGGAAGAATTCCACTTTTCTTTTCCTCAAGAAAATACCTGCTCATGACCGGGTCAATCCCCGCTGTCGTTCCGGCAATCATACTTGTACTTCCTGTCGGCGCGATCGCCATCAGATACCCATTTCGCATTCCATTTTCCATGACCTTTTTTGCCAGCTTTTTCCAGCGGTCTTCGGTCAGATGTCTCTCTGCAAAATATTCTCCGGTCTGCCATTTACTTCCTTCAAAATAGGTGTAGCTCCCTTTCTCCTTTGCAAGTTCTGCACTTGCTTCCACCGCTGCATAATGGATCTCTGCAAATACACGCTCTGCGAATACCAGATGTTCTTCGCTCTCCCACGGAATCTCATTTTTCGCCAGCATATGATGGTAACCACTTACCCCAAGCCCGATTGGGCGATATTTCTCATTGTTAATCTTCGCGTATGGTACCGGAAAAAAGTTCAGATCAATGACATTGTCCAGCGCGCGCACTGCCGTCTTCGTGATCTCTGACAACTCTTCCTTGTTATTGACATCGATCCTTCCAAGAGAGAGACTTGCAAGATTACATACAACAAATTCTCCCGGTTTTGTAACTGTCACAACAACCTGCTCGCCGTCAATCTCTGTAATCTTCTCCTCTGTCACTTCCATCTCACTCATATTCTGGGCAATCTCTGTACAGAGATTGCTGCAATAAATGATTCCCTTATGGCTGTTTGGATTTGCCCGGTTGACATGATCTCTGTTAAATGCGAATGGCGTCCCTGTCTCCACAACGCTTTTAATGATCATCCGAATCACATCCTTGATCGGAATGACTCTCTTTTGGATCTCCGGATCCGCCACACAGTCGAGATATTTTTTCTTCCATTCTTCTCCAAAAGAATCTTCCAGTGCATATCCTTTTTTCTTCAAGATCTCATGCGGACACATCAAATACCATTCTCCCTCAAGATTGTCTCTCGCCTGTTCCCAGAAATAATCCGGATAGCATACTCCCGGGAAAATATCATGCGCCTTCATTCGGTCATCTCCGTTATTTGTCCGCAAGTTGAGAAATTCTGGAAGATCCCGATGCCACACATCAAGATAGACCGCTGCTGCTCCCTGACGAACCCCAAGCTGATCGACTGCAACTGCCGTGTCATTGACCAGACGGATCCAGCGGATCACACCTCCTGCTGCTCCCTCAAATCCACGGATCGGGCTTCCGCTTGCACGCACTTTTCCAAAATACATTCCCATTCCGCCGCCAAGTTTGCTGACTTTCGCAAAATTATCAATGCTCTTATAAATTCCATCCAGACTGTCCGGCACTGTATCGATAAAGCAAGAAGAAAGCTGGTGGTGCGGCTTTCTCGCATTGGCAAGTGTCGGTGTCGCCACCGTCACCTGCAGCTTGCTTAACATATTATAAAACTTCTCCACCCATCCAGACCGATCACACGGTTCCTTCATCGCCAGATGCATCGCAATCCCGAGAAACATCTCCTGCGGACTCTCTAACAGAACGCCCTTCTGATCTCGGATCACATAACGATTCAGAAGCAGTTCCAGCCCCGAATAATTAAAAAGATGATCCCGTTCCTCCCGCATTAATTTCTCAAATGCTGTAATCTCTTCCTCCGTATAATTTTCTAAAATATAAGCACCATACAAGTTCTCTTTTGTCAGATAACATATTTTCTCATAAAAAGAAGTCACGTTCCGCTGTTTCATCTGTGCTTTCAACTCATTCCGAAATGTTACCAGGCGAATCCGCGCTGCGATCATCTCCCATTTCGGTGCCTCCTGCGTCGTCAATTCCACTGCCGCTTTGAGGAGCATCTTCATTTGTTCCTCTCCTGAGAATCCTGTTTTATAGAATGTATGGTATTTTTCTTCCAGTTTTTCCAAGCTATATACCGGATCCAGAAATTCCCTGCTGATGTCTGAAAATACTTCCTGAAGTCCTTCTGTTTCCGGAAAATCGTAGTTTTTTCCTTCTTGATTTATATTCATTTCTTATATCGCCTCACACTATTTATTGTATCACTTTCTTGATATTACCACAATATATAGTGCTTCGCAAGATTTTTTCCTGCTTGTCCTGCGAAAAAATAATTGATAGCTTCTTACGAATATGCTTAAAATAATTTTCAGATTACAAATAGTTTCGGAGATCCTCTGCAAGTTTTTCCTCCAGACGAATCAGTTTTCTGGCAATCTCCTTCACTTTCCATTCCGCTTCAGGATACTCATTCAAATATCTCCCAAGAGACTTGACTCCCATATTACAGCCATCTGTGATCAGATCTGCGATTGTTGCATCAGACTCATTCCATACAAGCCTGACATTAGTCTTCACCCACGACATTCCCTTCGCCATCATTCCAGGCTCTTTTCCCTCATCCTGATATTCCTTCAATATTTCCTGGATTTCTTTTTCCAGCTTCTCATGTTTTTCCATACAGTCAGACAGGCATTGGTACAATTTCTTCTCGTGTACATATTCCAACACTTCCTCAATCGAAGAAATTCCCATTTTAATCCCTGCATCACATTCTCTTAATAATTTAATTGTATCCGGTTCTACCATTTTTGTTTCCACCTTTCTCTTTCTTTTGGTGAAAGTATACCCGATCAACTAAAAAATATTCTCACTACAGTATCTCTCCAGATTTTCAAGTACTTTCTTATTCAGCCGAATTACGGCCTGCCTTGTCATCCCAGATGAACGCTTCTGACATCTGACATTTTCCCGCACAAGAAGCGATTCTTCTCCAAGTCCCATCAGAGTGTCACAAAAATACCAGGTATTGTTCCGGTCCAGCCATTTCTCAATCGCACGCTGCTCAAAACAAGGGCTCAGCGCCGTGTTAAATAAAATCGTATTTTCTCCGAGTGCCTCAAACTCTTCCTCGTATAACAACGTCACATTTTTACTCAGACAACTACAAACGACATCGCTTTCTTTTAATAACTCTGAAAGTTCACAGTAACGGTACCCCTCCTGCTCTTCCAGTTCCGGTTTTCTCGTCCGGCTGTAATAACTGATCTGCGCTCCCATTGCGCCTAATGCTCTTGCGACTGCCTGCGCGCTTGCCCCAAGCCCAAGTAATCCGATCCTCGCACCGGAAATCTCCGAACTTTCTCCTAAAAGAGGTGGATGCCCATCTGTCCCATGAAGCCGTCCGATCAAGTTCATCAGCACATACTCTGCTACGCCTTCATCACCGTAATCCCGGATTCCTGTCACTGTGATTCCATGTTCTCTTGCATAAGCAATATCCACATTAGAACTTTCCTCTGAATACAGACTGCAGCACATCCCAATGTATACAAGATTCGGGCACTTTGCTAAGATTTCCTCCCCGATTGCATGTGTATAACTGACAAATACCGCATCTGCATCTCCGATTCTTTCTACAATCTCCTCTGCACTCTCTGGCTGCGAATCAAAGAAAATGATTTCCTCACAAAATTCCTTCAATTTTTCTTTACTCTCTTCCAAAATAGAAACCGGCTGGATTGCCACAAGTTTTTTTATTTTTTTCATAAGTTCTTCCTTCCCTTCCATATGTTTCAGCTATTATTTTATTATAGCACTGGATGTGACTTTGTCCTATTGGAAACAAAAAAGAAATCTATTTTCAAAACATAAAAATAAGAGCTATGCTTCACCTCACTGCATCCCATAGCTCTTATATTCCTTATTATTTTAATCTCTTCTCAATTATTTCTTCCCTCTACTCCTCTGCAACAATGTCACGCATTCTGTGTGGCTCGATACGACAGGAAGTACGTCATATCAAGCCGGTTGTTTACGGAAACATATCCATAAACTATTTAACGTTATAATCGTTAAAAGGTGCCCCCCCTACCATCCAGCATTCATCATATAAAAAATTACTACCACTTGCATCACAATTATTAATGGTACCCCAACTGTAAAGTAATCTTTTCTTGTTTTATGTCGTAACAAGTACATTGCTAATAAGCTGCCAATTGAACCACCAATAAAAGCTAAACCAAGTAAAGTTACAATTCTAATTCTTGAACGATGCTCTGCCGCATTAACTTTATCCACTGCATAAGCAGCAAAGGCTATAAAATTAATGACTGCTAAATATATCAATAAAACTTTGTATTTTGCAAAGAATTCCCAAAAAGCTAATGTAATATGATCTGCATGATGCCCTTTTACCATCAATAATATTATAACTTGTGTCACAAATACACATGCGATAAACACTCTTGACATCATATTGTCTTTGACGGCTTTACGATCAAATAGCAGTATCGCCAACAGTATTCCTGCAGAGCCACCAATTAATGACCAGATAGTTAAAATAGCATCAACTTGTCCATTTTCTGTATGTGAATACAAAAACATATTAAGCAGATATAAAAAAAATCCAATTACATTAACCCCAATAAGGTAGTATTCAAATATTCCCAAACAGTTCACCCCTTTTCTTCTATTTGAACGAATGATATTGTATAGTTATTTTTTTGTCATAATCCAATATCATTCCTTTCTTTATTGCATCAACACCCTCAATTACAACATTTTGTACCGCATACTCTTTTTTCATCCATCCGGTACTTAAATCTTTGAGTGGTAATGTGAATATTTCTGTAAATCCGATTTTTAATAATTCGTTAGCTAAATCTTCAAAGTTTCTTTTTACCATTTGTCGACCTGAGTATGGAAATACGAATTCCTTCTTCACATGAAAAGTTAAAATAATTTCTGCATCAAACGGTACCATTGTTCCGTTTGAAAGCAATGACTGTCCATTTATTACAATCTGCTCAACTTCTCCAACATTCTTATGACTATCGACATATATGTCCTTAATAGGGATTGATTTCACATTGTTAAATCCTGCCTCCATAAAGACATTCTCTACTATCTTAATATTGGTTCCTACATAATCCGATGTCGAGAATTCCAACTGTATGTTCTTTTTATTGAAAAATAAAGCCTTTAGCCTCTTATTTCGAATTCTTCGTTTTTTATCTTTTTCTTCTTGATGAATCCGACGTTTTTCCTCTTCTATACGTAATTGTTCAAGTCGTGTCTCTTCTTTACGGGCTTTTTCCTTAGATTTAGCATAACTATTTGCAATGGCTGCACCACCAAGTGTAAATGCTAATCCAACCAAATCCGATACCAAATCTGAAGAATCTGTGCTTTCATCTTCCCCATCTTCGGCTTCCGAATCATAATAAGTTGCATTATTATCAGCTCCATAATACGAGCCACTTCCATCGGAATTTTTATAACCCCAACTTCCATCTTCCCCATAATATGAACCACTTCCGTCAGAGTTTTTGTACCCCCAACTTCCATCGGCTCCATAGTATGAACCGCTTCCATCAGAATTTTTATAACCCCAACTTCCGTCAGCTCCATAATACGAACCACTTCCGTCTTCATTTTTATAACCCCAACTATCGTTATCATCCTCGGAGTTAAATGTATCATTCACATCATCAGAATTAAGATAGTCCCATCCTTTATCCTTCGACATACCTATTCCTCGCTATTTACATATTGTTTTCTACGATGTCATCAACTATAGATAACAATTTTATCTCGTGTATATTTTTCAAAAGTATTATCTACTTCAGCAAAAACAGCATTCATTTCCTCATATATCTTTCCAGTCACATAAGCATCTCTCATAGTTGTTTTCTCCATGACAGCCCATTTTAGCTGAGAATACGAATACTTTGTAAAAGCAATCCACTGAGGGTAATTGATTGCCATAGGGTTTTCTGTAAAGGCAACCTTTCCGGCATTTACCGCTGTTGCTGCAGAATGTCCTAAAAAAAGCATTGTTGCTAACTTCGGATACTTTTCTCTATTTAATGAAACTGGAATTGAGTCTTTTATTTCATGACCTTCACTAATTCTTTTGAATGCATATCCCATTCGAACAATTACTTCTACAAGCATTGTTGGAATCGACATTGAACAGAAATGAATAAAGTCATATCCCTCGTAATACATTCCCTGCACTATTTCAGCAATGGTTTGATCACATTCACCTATGTTCCCAAATTGGAGCAAATTGAATAAACTCATAAACGGTGCCGGCAATCCCATTGATGTAGTGATATCTGATTTAAAATGAGCAATCTGCTTTGCCAGTGCCTTGAAGATTTCCGTTTCTTTTCTACAAGCATAATTCTCCATTACCTGGCTAACTACATTACCCGTCTTATCTATAGTTGTCATACAGCCAGTTAATATATCAGCAACACCAAAGATAAATCCTAATACCGGATCATGTCGCAACTGAAGTAGTCTGTGGTAATAAGCAGATAAGCCTTCAACACGAATCGTTGTATGGCGATTATCCTGGGCATCGAATGGAACCTTACTTTCTTTTGAGTTGGCAAGTTTCTGCATTTCTTCTTCAGGAAATTTTCTATCAAAATAATCTCTAATATAATTAGACAATGGTCCCGCTTTTAACCCTTCTGGAGTTTTTTCAGGAATGCCGACCATCAATATATCCACAGCAGCTCCAACCATTCCGGCAAGAGCTCCGATTGCCACATCAACTTTATCAAGATGATGTATTTGATTAAACTCTGCATTCATCAAGCGTACAACTTCTTTATTCTGTTGCAGTTCTTCCTCTGTGAATATAGATTCTATCTCACACTCGCCCACAACAAACTTATCTGCATCTTCTAGGATCTCGTTCCAAGGACGCACGACCACTACTCTACGTTTGTTCAGTGGTGCCAATGTCTCTTTACTTGATGGTAAATCGTACCCTCTACTTTTCAAGATTTTCTCTGCAGCAGAAGTATCAAATTGTGATGCATTATTTCTTTTTTCTTGGATTTCTTTTAACATCGCATCGTGATGTACAATTACCTTATTTATTTCCTGCTCAGTACTTCTGCTTGTATTCTTCATTATCTGATTCACCACCTTCACTTGACTCTACAAGTGCCTCACATAGAGAACTGTTTATTTTTTTCAAATACTCATTTTCTTCAGATAGCTCCTTGTAATTCCGAATCTGAGCATCGTGTTTTTTAAGTGCATCTTTCTGAAGATCTTCTACTTCTTCATGACGTTTTTGTTCTTTTCGTCTTTTTCTCCATTGAATAAAATTAGTAATTCCCAAGGTTGCCAGGAGACCTAATATAATACCACCCGCTTCTTTTGGATGTTCTTCTATTCCGTTCACAAAATTATCAAATACATTATTCGAATTATTCTTCATTTCTAATTCTTCGTTCTCCTGCCCCATCTGCGCACCTCCGTTATACTGCCATACCCAAATCCCTCTGCAAGTCCTCAATCGCTCTTTGAAGAAGAATATTCAAACTCTGCAAATAATCTAAACGTTCTCTATCTGCATCAGCCTCTTCTTTCAACGCCTTAATTATTGCATCATGTTTACTTAATGCTTCCCTATATAGACGTTCCTTCTCTTGACGAAGTTGTTTATGCTTAAGATGTGAAGCAACACCTACGCCAACACCACCCAACACTGCAACTGGTGCCGCAAGCACAAATACTCCTGCTACCATTCCACCACCAACAATACTGCCAGCTGCTGCCAATCCCGAAGTAATACCTGCAGCAGATAAGCCAACAACTGATCCTAATCCATATAAAGCAGCAAATGATCCTACACCACCAATACTAGCTCCAAGCGCACCTGCAAGTACTTCCGGAATTGCACTTTCTCGAATCGTTCTCTTTTTATCATTAAGTGCCGCTGCTGCTTCATTTATAACATTCACCACAGATTGAAGAGCTTCAACACTCTGAAAATTCATATCTTTCTTTTTAGTAATATAGCCACCTACTTCTTTTGCCATTACTTATCACCCTTCTTTCTGCTTGTAGCTTTTACAGCTTTTCCTAACCATCCGCCAATTATCGCACCAGCAAGAGGTACACCTGCTACCGGTAATGCTGCAGCTCCGGCGGCAACAGCCGCAATAGCGCCTACTGCACCAGCTGTTTTCATCCACTCTTTTGACACATTTTCTCTAGTTGAGGTTCCAGCTAAGATAGATGGTGACATCATGTTAGCTTTCTCTAATAATGATTCGTAATCTTCCTTTGAGTAGTTTTCAGGATGATCAACCAGCATATCCAAAAGTGCTCTTAACATTTGTGTTTCGTCTGGATGTTTCACCATCTCAGCTTCGATGACACTTCTCATCGCAATATACTGTGTCTTTGTAAGTTTATTTCTACCGCTTTCGATATTATTTATCGTTTGACGGGTTACACCAATTTGATCACCGAATTCCTCTGCAGTCCATCCTACAGTTCTTCTTATCAACAATAAGCTATCTTGCATTCTCTGAATTTCTTCCATTGATATATCCTCCTTATGTTAATATTTAATACCTTGACAATACATTTGTCAAGGTATTAAATATTAACCGAAATATGAAAATACTCGTCACCATCACGGCAACGAGTACGTTACTTCTATTATCTTTGAATATCAAGCTCCACCTTTGCCTTAAAGCAAACTATGAAATGGTCTTCAAATATTTTGATCTGCTCTATATACTTTCGAACTAGCGCTTCATCATACTCCCCTAGTTTCTGCGGCGCACCCTGAAGGAAATCTACAAGCTCTGTGATTCTCTTTTTCACTCCTTCTGTCTTTGCCCTTCGGACTAGGAGCTCCTGCTTCTTATCCCTTAGAATATCGATCTCATCTGCTAATGATCCATAGTCCTTTTTCGCATGTGCCAGTTTCACCAGTTCCTTTTGCTTCTCAACCATAATGGCATTTAGCTTTTCCATCTCTCCGGAGTTGTCATCAACCAGTGCCTCTTCAATGTTCCCCTTCAAGACTTGCATCATGGATTCCGAACATTGGACGATTTGGTTTATCGCCTTCACAGTTGCATCCTGCAATTCTGTCTCCTGGATTGTTGGCGCATCACATGCCTTTGGCCCTTGTTCCACTCTTGTGCAGCAACGCCATACTGTTCCTGAGAAATGTCACCATTTGCGAGAGCTGTGTTTGCTTGTTCAGCGGCAGTTTTCAGAGTGGCTAACTTCTCCTTGGTTTCACCAACTGCCTCTGCAAGCAATTTTTGTTTTTGTGCAAGCAGCTCTGTGTTTCCAGGATCAAGCTTTAATAACTTATCTACATCCTTTAACTGTTGCTGCGTACTTTTAATTTATCCATTGACTCCCTTTAGGGCAATCTGTAATTTGGTAGTATCTCCGCCAATCTCGACAGTAATACCCATGATTCTGTTAGCCACGGTCGATACCTCCTTCCGTAAAAATGGGCATAAAAAAAGCCCAGATTTCTCCAGGCATGAAAAAAGCACCAACCATTTCTGATTGATGCTTTCAAATTATTTTGTTTTTGTAAATCTGTTTAATTGCGTATCCAAATCTCGTCCACCGTACATAACACGGATAATCGTAACCACTTGTGTATCATCATCCGGAATATATAGAACAAGATAATTGTCTACTGGCGCTACGCGTAGCCCTCGACTTTTCCATGGTTCCAATTCATATTGTCGATATCTCTTCGGCATATGATCAAGATCCATAATACATGCTTCAAGCCTATCAAGCTGACCACTTGCATTTTCTGGTGCCTGCAGTTCAAAAGCAATGTATTCGAAGATTCCACGAAGGTCTATCTCGGCCTGATCTGAAATCTCGATATCATAAATCATAAACTGTAATCCTTGCGGATATCAGCAAAAACAGATTTTGCTGATCTAGTACGACCAGCCTGCATATCCGCATATCCTTTCTCTAGTTCTGCATTCATCTGTGCTTCTGATAATGCACTAACGTCTACAGGACGAGCGGATGGTATTTTCACTTCAAAAGGAAGTCCTCTTTGAAGAATAATTTGTTTGTAAAACATATTTATTGCATTGGATGCAGGAATCCCTAATGCTGCTAAGATTCCTTCTGCCTGTTCTTTTACATCAGGCTCTATGCGTGCGTATAAATTCGCTGATTTTGTTGCCATAGTAAACACTCCTTTCGAGTTTTTTCTAACTATATTATATCCATTTGTCCTGACAAAAGCAATACAAAATCAGCATTTTACAAATTGTTTATACTCCAAAATCTACCAGTTGATTAAAATTTGTCGAAGTCCTCCTGAGTCGCCACTTCCTTATATCCTTTATAATCATCGTTACTGTTTTCAGCATACATATCATTCACGAGGCCAATGGTAAGCAAATCCAGGTCTCGGATACTAATCCCCAACTGTACGCAACGAAGCAAAAATAAAGGTGTTGTCATCGGGCGATCTGTTGGACGAACTTTTTTTTAGCACTTACATCCGTTTGAACATTAAGACCCCAAAGTTCAATAAGCTGTGGAAGCACCTAATAAATGGAAAATGTATTAAATCCATCCAACCACTCTTCCGGTGTGTCTGGAATATTTGCATCTGCGTGCTTGGCCATCACATACGCAATGTTCTCGAACATCTCAAGAGAGAATGTATCAAGCGTGGATGCATCTTCCACGTTCTTACCGATTGCCTTTTCCAAAGCAGACAATCCGAAGTTATACGGCAGAGGTTACGCAATCGGGGATATGGGACATACCGATTATGTATTAGTTGCTGATGATATTGTAGCAGTTGAAGAAAAGTAAAGGAGTGAAGAATTTATGAGATTATCAAACGGATTTGTTATTGACAAAGAGAAAACATTTGGAGAATTAAAATTTACAGCGGTGCGTGATGTGTTCTTGCAGAATGAGGACGGGACACCGAGTACCCAGCTTAAAAAGCGTATCTATGATTTGAAGTGCAGTCTGCATGGTGGAATTATCCCCGTGTCTGTACCGCCAGAAGTAGCGTTGAGGGAATTTCCGTATAATGCAGTCGTGGAGCTTGTCAATCCCGTAGCCGATACGGTATCACGAAAAACCTATACGGGTGCAGATGTGGACTGGTATGTAAAGGCAAAGGATATTGTGTTGAAGAATAAAGGCAACCAGAACGCAGGCAGTCCACAAAACCATACACCGCAGGGACAGCCGAAAAAATAGGCTTGCTGAATAGATTTTCATTGAAGCGGATATATGGAACTGTTATAATATGGGTATGAAAAAATCAATAATATAATCTATGTGAGGAATGATAATAATTATGCTTTTGGCAACAATTATCTGGGCTATTTTATGTGGAAGCATTTTTCTTATGGGGTGCTTTATATTAGGTCATACAATATTTAACCTTGTACATTCAACTTTATGTATTGGAGAAGTATGTAATATAAAAATTTCAGGTGGTACTAAAGCAAGTGCAGTAAAATTTCAGCTAATAGCAAAATACAAAGGAAAAATGATAAAAGTTGAACCACTAACCACATTAACAATACTTCCATTTTGGGAAAATGCACAGTTGAAAAGATTTCAAAAAAAATATCTGGGGAAACAGATGAAAGTATATATCAATGTAAATGGTTCTTCTTATTTGAAACAATTTTTACCTCGTCTTTTTTTAATGGGTATATTTTGTATCATATTAAGTGTATATGCTTTTATAATTCCTTACATATAAAGCAGTTAGTCTTAGGATTGACTGCTTTTTTCATACCCAGAAAGGAGTGATTGATTTATGCGTAAGATTTGGAATAAAGGACACCGTATCAGAGCCAGCGATAAGCACCTTGTTTATCATTTTTCCATAGGGACGCTTCTGTTGGTATTCGTGGCGGTTTTACTGCTATTGAATATCAAACAACTCATGCGTACCAACTGGGAGCATTTCAGCTTGTTAGAGAACGGTTTGACGCTCTCCCCTTATGGGAATAGGTATCGGCGTAGTCTTGATGTGTATTTTAAATGTTGGCAAAGAAGCTGACAAACATATGGAAGAAATCAAAGAAAACAAAGAAAGTGAGGACAATTAAATGAATTTCGGAAACAATTTGTATCAATGGTTTTTATCAAACGCACAGAGCTTAGTGCTAATGGCGATTGTGGTTATCGGTATCTACTTAGGGTTTAAACGTGAGTTTTCCAAACTTATCGGCTTTTTGGTGGTTGCCTTGATTGCTGTCGAGTTGGTATTCAATGCTGGCGGTGTGAAAGATGTACTGTTAGAGCTGTTCAATAAGAT